>Ga0208898_1000047_pt1 | contig 217910 bp, 187 predicted proteins | sample VirMetDEL_Mar_4_FD_184513 | JGI IMG/M metagenome (GOLD analysis project Ga0208898, IMG submission 184513) | Aqueous microbial communities from the Delaware River and Bay under freshwater to marine salinity gradient to study organic matter... | ecosystem: Environmental > Aquatic > Marine >...
CCAATCGAGCGGTTCTCATGGTCCGTCCACACCACCGAATCGCCCGACACCGCAAGCCGATGCGCCAGCGAATGACTCCAGCCAAACCCCAGCCCGACATCCACTTCCACCGCACTGGTGCGGTACAGCCGGGTCCACTCAAACGGCAAGATCCCGTCTAAAACACCATCGGTGAGAGTGAGCAATTCCTCCCCGGTAACCATCGACACGGGGCAACCGTTGGTGACCGTCTTATCCGAAGAAGCCGCCGCATCTCCGCTCGGGTTCTTCCCCGAAACAGGCACATCATCGACAGGCTCCTGCCTGACCAACACCGTCTGCTGAGTCTTCCTGCGAGCTGCCGGCACGGGGTTTGAAACCACATGCTCCCCCGCCTTCAACGGCGCAACCGGTACGGTCTTGATCGACGTCGCAGGGCCACCCAGCAGAACCGGTCTGGCGAGCTCTACATGCTCATCCATGGGCGATTTTCCGAACTGCCCCGCCATGCGCTCCAACCATCGGCGCGCACGTTGAGACTTGATGCCGCCCAGCACGTTGGTACTTATTCGAACCGCCATCCCCATCCCGGCAGTGGCGAGGCACAGCAACAAGTTGATCAATACGTCGGCGCTGATTTCCCCGAGCAACTCGTTCATATAGGGCGGCGGCAACAGGCGCATCCAGCTGACCATTGCCGACAGATAAATGAACAGCAGCGGCTCGTCGCTGAGCACCAACAAGCCCTTGGCGAGGGTGTCGGCGCCGAGGCTCAGCAGCTTTTCAAGTTCGTCCGCTGACAGGTAGTGCAGCAGTTGTTCGGCATAGGCCAACGGGTCGCCAAGCCACTGGAACAGCTGCTTGACAGTGTCCCAGAGCGAGTAGAGCGCTTCGCCGAAGCCGCGGGCGTAGGCTTGATGCAGGGCGAGGTAACGCTTGGGGAGGCTGGCTTCGGCGTAACCCTTCCACAACGGTTCGAAGATGGTCTCCCATTCACTGCGCAACCAAGCGTCCAGCGGGGCGATAACCGACTGATAAGAGGCATACAGCGCCTTGAAATGGTCTTTGGAGACGTTGGGGTAGAAGCTGATCCGGTACTGTTGGTTGCGATCACACTCGGTGATTTCGAGGATGCCGCTGGGGCCGATGGTCCTGTGGATCGGCTCGCCCAGGGGACCGCCCTCTGGATCGATGCGTTGCACCATCACGGGCGTATTGCCAATGGGCACGAACCGAGCGCTCTGGAACATATGCACCAGGGTCAACGTGCCGTTTGCCTGGCACATTGCGGTCGTGCTGCTGGGAAGGATGGCGCGGTTGATCGGCGCGACGAGCGCCACGTCATCCCCGACCTTGAAGACCTGTTCGATATCCAGGGCCGAAAAGCTAAAGAAGCTTTCCGCCCAGGTCTCGTAGGTATTGAGGCAGCGCCCGAAGTCGCTGAGAACGGATTCGACGTCCCGCGTCTTTGAATCCATGGCGGCCAGCACCAGGTAGCCAATGGCTTGGCGGGTCACCTCGATCATGAAACAGCCCCGTCAACCGGGGCCTTAACGAAAACCACCATCTGCAATCCCTCGCACTGTGTATTCAGGCGAGGGACTTTGCAGCGGTTTTCAGGGCAGGGGAGTAGCGCTTATCCGGCGCTTACGTGGGGCGTTTCGACAATTTTTGTCTTCTCCCGCCCCAGCACCAGGCTGCACAGCGCCGGCAGAAACAACAGCGTCAACACCGTGCCCACCAGCACCCCGCCAATCAGCACGAATGCCAGGGACGACCAGAACACCGACAGCGTCAGCGGAATAAACGCCAGCGCCGCCGCCAGCGCGGTCAATATCACCGGCCGCGCGCGCCGCACCGTGGCCTCGACAATCGCCGCGTGGATCGCCATGCCATGTTCCTGGTTCTGGCGGATCTGGTCGGTAAAGATCAACGTGTTGCGCATCAGGATCCCGCCGATCCCGATCAAGCCCAGGATCGCGTTGAACCCGAACGGCTGGTTGAACAGCAGCAAGGTCGGCACCGCACCAATCAAGCCCAGCGGCGCGGTGGCGAAGACCATGAACATCACGCCGAAGGAACGCACCTGGAACATGATCACCGTGAGGGTCAGCAGGATCATGATCGGGAACAGCGCCGCCAGCGCCACGTTGGCCTTGGCGCTTTCTTCCACCGGGCCGCCGATGTCGATCCGGTAACCGGCCGGCAGCCGGGCGATCAGCGGTTGCAGGTCTTTGTACACGGCCATTTCCACGTCGGGCGGTTGCACGCCGTCGATGATGTCGGCGCGCACTTCCACGGTGCTCGCGCGGTTGCGGCGCTTGAGGATCGGTTCTTCCATCACCGCCTGGAACTGCCCGACCTGGGCCAGGGGCACCGACGTGCCGGCGCTGTTGGTCAGGGTCATGTTGTTGAGGTTGCCGAGGTTCTCGCGCTGGTTGCCCTGGGCCCGGGCGACCACGGACACGGTGCGGTTGCCCTCACGCACTTCGGTGATCGGGTTGCCGCTGAGCAAGGCGTTGAGCTGGGATTTGACCTCGTTGGGGGTAAAGCCCAGCAGGCGCAGGCGGTCTTGATCCAGCACCAGGCGATAACCACTGGTGCGCTCGCCCCAATCGAGAAAGGCGTCCTTGGTCAGCGTGTTGGCGGCAACGACCTTGCGCACGTCCTCGGACACCCCGCGCAGCACCTCCACATTCGGGCCGGACACGCGGAACACCACCGGGAAGGGCACCGGCGGACCGAACAGCAGTTGGGTGACCCGCACCCGCGCCGCCGGAAACTCACCGGCCGCAATTCGCTCACGCATGCGCAGCTTCAAGGCGTCGCGGGCGTGAGAGTCCGGCGTCTGCACGATCAACTTGGCAAACGCCGGGTCCGGCATTTCGGGGTTCAGCGACAGGAAGAAACGCGGTGCACCACCGCCCACATAGGTGTCGACCATGCTGGTCTGCGGCTCTTGCAGCAGTGCCTTTTCCAACTGCGCCGCCACCGCCTCGGTGCTCTTGAAGGCACTGCCGGGCGGCATATACACCTCAAGAATCAGCTCGGAACGGTCGGAGTTGGGGAAGAACTGTTTCTTCACCACGGCCATGCCCAGTACGCACAGTACAAAGGCAGCGATCACCAACCCGGTCACCAGCCACCGTCTGCGTACGCAGGCTTCGACCAAATCACGCAGCTTCTGGTAATAGCGCCCGGCATAAATCGCGTCGTGACCACCGGGCACCGGTTTGATCTGCGGCAGCAACTTCACGCCCAGGTACGGCGTGAACACCACCGCCACCAGCCAGGACGAGATCAGTGCAAAGCCGACGATCCAGAAGATATTGCCGGCGTATTCCCCCGCACCGGACCGTGCAAACCCCACCGGCAGAAAGCCGATGATCGTCACCAGCGTACCGGTAAGCATCGGTGCCGCCGTGGAACTCCAGGCGAAGGTGGCCGCATGAATCCGGTCAAAACCTTCCTCCAGTTTCACCACCATCATCTCAATGGCGATGATGGCGTCATCCACCAGCAGGCCCAGGGAAATGATCAGCGCGCCCAGGGTAATGCGGTCGAACTCACGCCCGGTGAGCAGCATGATCACAAACACCACCGACAAGGTCAGCGGCACCGCCGCCGCCACCACCAGGCCGACGCGAAAGCCCAGGGCCAACAGGCTGATGATCATCACCACCGCCAGGGCGACGAAGAATTTGAGCATGAATTCATTCACCGCCAGGCTGATGTTTTTCGCCTGGTCGGAGACTTTGGCGAAGTTCACGCCCAACGGCAGGTCCGCCTGGATCCGGGCTTCCTCGGCCTTGAGGCTTTTGTCCAGCTCCAGACCGTTCCAGTGCTTTTCCATGATCACGCCGAGCATCAGCGCCGGGTCGCCCTGGTGACGGATGCGGTAGCTCGGCGGGTCTTCATAACCGCGGCTGACGCTGGCCACATCGGCAATGCGCAGCACGCGACCGTTGACTTCCAGGGGCACGTTTTCGATCAGCGCCAGGCTGTCGAAGGCACCGTCGATACGGATATAGGCGCGCGCGCCTGCGGTTTCGACAAAACCTGACGGGGCCACGGCGTTCTGTGCGGCGAGGGCGGCGAAGATCTGCTCCGGCTTGATCCCGAGGGTCGCCAGGCGCTCATAGGAGAACTCGACAAAAATCCGCTGCGCCTGCTCGCCGAGGATATTGACCTTCTTCACCCCCGGCAGGTTGAGCAGGCCCTGGCGCAATTCCTCGGCCATCTGCACCTGTTGCCGATGGGGCAGGTGCTCGGCCTCCAGGGCGTACAGGGCGAAGTACACATCGGAATATTCATCGTTGAAGAACGGCCCGATCACCCCGCTGGGCAGCCTCGCGGCTTCATCGCTGAGTTTTTTGCGCGTCTGGTAGAACAGCTCCTGGATTTCGCTGGGGCGCGTGGACTCCTTGTAGGTCATGCGCATCGACACAAAGCCCGGCTGGGCGATGGTCTCGACGCGGTCGTAGTAGTCCAGTTCCTGCAGGCGCTTCTCCAGGCGGTCGGCCACCTGCTCCTGCATCTCCTGGGCAGTGGCGCCGGGCCAGGCGGCGGTAATGGTCATGACCTTGACGGTAAACGACGGGTCTTCGGCGCGCCCCAGTTTGCCGAACGAGAAGATCCCGGCGGCGAGGATCGCAATGATCAAAAACAGCGTGACTGCGCGGTGCTTGACCGCCAGTTCCGAGAGGTTGATGCCGCGCATGCTCATTGGTCCTGTTTGCGGTTGAGGGCCAGTACCTGGGCGGGCAACAGGCGCACCGCGTCGCCGCTGTGCAACAGGTGCGCACCGAGGGCGACGACGACCTGGCCGGGGTTCACGCCGCTGTCGAGCAGGGCGTCTTCCTGGCCGAGGCTGGCGACCTTGACGGCGGCGAAGCTGACCTTGTCATCCGCGCCGATCAACCACACACCGGTGCCTTGCCCTGCATCGTGCAAGGCGCCGATCGGTACGCGGGTTTGTTGTGCCTGGCCGTCGCCTTGCAGGCGCACGGTGATGGTCGAGCCGAGGGCGAAGCGCTCGACGTTACCGTGCAGCACATAACGGGCGCGGTAGGTGCGGGTGGTGGGATCGGCGCTGGCCGACAGTTCGCGCAAGGTCGCCGTCACCGCCTGGTCCGGGGCGCCGAAGGGGAAGGCCAGGGCTTTTTGCGCGGCCTGGTCGCGCTGGTTTTCCGGCAGGTTGACGATGGCTTCGCGGGCGCCGTCATGGGCCAGGCGCGCGACGACTTGCCCTTCGGCGACCACTTGGCCGCGGTCCACCCGCACGTCGGTGATGATGCCGTCGCCATCGGCCTTGAGCACCGAATAAGTGCGGCGGTTCTCGATCTGGCTGGCGTCGGATTGCGCCGCGGCCAACTCGGCCTCGGCCACGCGCAGGTTGGTGGCCGACTGGTCGAAGATCTGCCGTGACACCGCACCGGTACTGGACAGGCGCTGGTAGCGGTTTTCATCGTCGCGGCGCTGACGCAGCTGGGCCTGGGCGGCGTTGACGCGGTTTTTCGCCGAACGCAGGGCGAGCTCGAAGTCGCCGATGTCCAGCACCAGCAGGGTGTCGCCACGGGAGACATGCTGGCCGGGGTCGACCTTGCGTTCGATGACCTTGCCGCCGACCCGGAAGCCCAGGTCGCTTTCCGTACGTGCAGCCACCACGCCGGTATAGGCGCTTTGCTGAGTGCCGGCGGCGTCGACCTTGGCGGCGAGTACCGGGCGTGGTTGCGGCGCTTGGGCGGTGGTGTCGGCCTGGCTGTTGCAGCCGCTGAGGACGATCAACACGGCCAGGGGCGTGAGAAGGCGCGAGGGGAGAGGGATCATGTCGGGCTCCGGGGATGACCAGTGGGCAAAAAATTATGGACATAATTTTTCACGCATATTATGGTCGAAATATAAATAAAACCAGCCCCGGATAATCCCCATGTCGAACGCCCCGGCCCCATCGCGAAGCTTGTTGTTTTTACTGGTGGCCTTGACGGCGCTGGGTGAAGTCTCGACCCAATTGATCATTCCAGGCTTGGGTCTGATCGAGCACGCCCTGTTGGCGCCACCGGGGTCTGCGCTGATGGCACTGTCGGCGTTTGTCGCCGCCTTTGGCCTGGGGCAACTGCTGTTCGGCCCGCTGTCGGACCGCATCGGCCGCCGTCCGGTGCTGCTCGGCGGGCTGTTGCTGTATGTGCTGGCGACCTTGTCGATGCTGCTGGTCAATGACATCCAGCAATTTATCACCGCTCGCGTCGTGCAAGGTCTTGGCGCCTGCGCTGCGCTGGTACTGGCGCGCACCGTGGTGCGTGACGTGTGGAAGGCCCAGGCGGGGCCGGCGCTGGCGCTGACCATGATCGGCATGCTGTACGCCATCGTCGTCGCACCGATGGTCGGCGGCCTGCTGATCAAGCTGCTGGGCTGGCGTGCGCCGATCCTGCTGGCACTGGCGATTGGCAGTGGGGTGTTGCTGCTGGCGCTGCTGTTCTTCCGCGAGAGCAACCACTTCCTCGACCCCAAGGCCGGCCACTGGCGCACCCTCGGCGGGCAATACCTGGACCTGCTCAAGGGCCGCCCGTACCGCGCGTTCGCCGTGGCGCTGGCGTGTACCTATGGCGCCATGTTCGCGGTGATCGCCGGTTCCTCGGCGGTGTATATCAATCTGCTGGGCTTGAGCAGCCTGGAGTACGGCATCAATTTTGGCCTGATCGTGTCGATGCTGATCATCGGTTCCACCTACACCCGACGCAACATCCAGCGCCTGGGGCCGCAACGGATTGTGGCGATGGGCGTGGCGCTGGTGGCCATGGGCGGGATTGCCGCACTGGTGATTTATGCGCTGTTTGGCCTGTCGGTACTGGGCCTGGATATTCCCATTGCGCTGGCGACCCTCGGCGGCGGCCTGGTATTGCCAGGGTCGGTGACCGGAGGGGTCATGCCCAACGCTCACCGCGCCGGTTTGGCGGCGGGCTTGATGGGCTTTGCGCAGATGTTCGGCGCGACCTGCAGCGGCCTGTTACTGAGCCATCTGCGCGACGGCAGTGCCACACCGATGATCGTTATCCAGGCGTGTTTTGCCGTGACGGCCTTCGTGGCCTTCCATCTGTTGCGTGAGCGTCGTACCGCGGAGGTAGCGGCGGCTTGAGTTGTCACACTTTGTCCAAGTTATTCGGGGCTGGATGATTACGATTCTCTTTTGAGTCTAATCCGAAGGTCTTCGCCCATGCTGCCTGCTTTTCGTTTCTCGCCCCTGGCCCTGCTGGTGGCCGCCAGTCTTCATGCCCACGCCGATGAGCCTGTTGCACTGGAACTCAATGATGTAGTGGTGACTGCATCCGGTTTTGCGCAAAGCGTGGAAGACGCGCCGGCCTCGGTCACCGTGATCGATGGCGAGGCGCTGCGTCGCAAGTCCTACCGCGACCTCGGCGACGCGGTTAAAGACGTGGAAGGCGTCACCGTCAACGGCGGTGCGAATGAAACCGACATCTCCATCCGTGGCATGCCGGCCGACTACACCCTGATCATGGTCGACGGCAAGCGCCAGAGTGCGCGGGAATCGCGGGTCAACGGCAACAGTGGCTATGAACAGAGCTTCGTGCCACCCGCTGCGGCCATCGAGCGGATTGAAGTGGTGCGCGGGCCGATGTCGTCGCTGTACGGCTCGGATGCCATCGGCGGGGTGATCAACGTGATCACGCGCAAGGTCTCACCGACCTGGGGCGGCTCCGTCGGGTACGACTACTCGGCGCGCCAGCACAGCGACCAGGGCAATGCACGCCAGACCCAGTTCTACCTCAGTGGTCCGCTCAAGGAAGATTTCCTCGGTTTGCAGGTGTGGGGCCGCTACCTGGACCGCCAGGCCGATGACGACATCGAGCAGACCAATGGCTTCAGCAAGGCTGACCACCGCGACCTCACCGCGCGCCTGGCCTTCACCCCCACTATCGACCACGACATCCTGCTGGAAGCCGGCGCCACGCGCTTGAAGAATGGCGACGGCATGAGCGCCAACTGGGCCACCCGCGAACAGGAAAACAAGCGCGATCACTGGTCGCTGTCCCATCAGGGCCGCTGGGGCTGGGCCACCTCGGACATTGCCTTGTCCCAGGAAACCTCCAGCCGTGAAGGCAAGGCGACACCGGCGCAGACTGACATCTACGGGCGCAAACCCGAGATCAAGAACACTGTGTTTGACGCCAAGCTGGTGGTGCCCACCGCCCGCAACGTCAGCACCGTGGGCCTGCAATGGAATAAAAGCGAGCTGACCGACTGGAACCAGGGCCTCGGTGACCGCGTCGACTATAAATTCTCGGTGGTGCAAAAAGCCTTGTTCGCGGAAAACGAGTGGTCGATGACCGACAGCTTCGCCCTGACCACCGGCCTGCGCCTGGATGAGCACGAAGAGTACGGCGCCCACCTCAGCCCACGGGTCTACGGGGTGTGGCGCGCCACCGAGCAGTGGACGTTCAAGGGTGGTGTTGCACGTGGCTTTAAGGCCCCCGAGCTGCGTGCGGTCGTCGAGGATTACGCCTACCTGCGCCGCAACCGCTTCGTGATGTTCGGCAACCCGGACCTTAAGCCCGAAACCAGCACCAACTACGAAGTCTCGGCGCTGTGGAGCAACCGCGACAACCTGTCCGGCGGCGTGACGCTGTTTTACAACGACTTCCAGGACAAGCTTTCCACCGTCACCACCGACCGGCGCTGGAACGGCTACACCATCATGGAGCGGGTCAACGTCGACAAGGCGATCATCCAGGGCGTTGAGCTCAACGGCCAATGGGACATCAACCCCAGCGTGCTGCTCAAGGCCAACTACACCTACACCGACTCCGAGCAGAAAAGCGGTGCCAACAAAGGTGCGCCCCTGGCCCTCACCCCTGAGCAAAAAGCCAATGTGCGTACCGAGTGGACTATTAACGATCGCACCCAGGCCTGGGCCTCGCTGAGCTACTACGGCGAGGAAACCGGCAACACCATCACCACCGACGAACCGGCGCCGGGCTACACCACCGCCGACCTGGGCGGCTCCTATGACGTGAGCGATTCGTTGACCCTCAACGCCTCCCTCAACAACCTCACCGACAAGCGCCTGGACGATGAAACCTATGGCACGGTGAACTACGGCCGCACCCTGTGGATGGGCGCCACGCTCAACTTCTAGAGCGCTGTGGGCAATCGCACCACCGCGCACAGGCCGGCCGGTGGGCGATTCTCCAAGACCAGTTCACCGCCATGGGCCTGGATGCACGAGCGTGCGATCGCCAGGCCCAGCCCCACGCCGCCGTCACTGACACCCCGTTGTACGAAGGGCTCGAAGACTTTGCTCAACCACGCCTCGGGTAGACCTTGGCCGTGGTCGAGAATCTCGATGCGCAGCCAACCGTTGTCCTCGCGCGCCAGGCTCAGGTCGGCGTCGCCGGCATGGCGCAGGGCGTTGTCAATCAGGTTGGTCAGTGCGCGCTTGAGCGCCAGCGGCCGGCAGGTCAGCAGTAACGCGGGTGCGCCGGCCCAGGTGACGGGCTGTCGCAGGCGTTGGTAACGCTTGGCCAGGTCATCCAGCAAGTCGCTCAACGAAAGCGTGGCAGTCGCTTCCTGCACCGCGTCGTCGCGCACGAAATCCAGGGTTTCACGCACCATCGCACTCAGTTCCCCGAGGCTTTCGAGCATGTCATCGCGGGCTGCGCCGGGCTCCAGCAACTCCACTTGCAGGCGCAGTTCGGTGATCGGCGTATTCAAGTCATGGCTGACCGCTGCGAGCATCCGCGTGCGCCCTTCGACATGCCGTGCGAGGTTGACCTGCATGGTGTTGAAGGCGGCAGTGAGGTCGCGGGCTTCCTGTGGGCCGGTTTCCGCCAGCGGGGCGATCCATTCACCGCGGCTGACGCGCTCGGTGGCCTGGGCCAGGGTCTTGATCGGGCGCACCACGCGGGCAATGAAAAACATCACGATCAGCAGCACCGGCAGTGTGGTCACCGGCAGGCTGTAAGCCAGGACGCGACCCCATTCATAGGCGCCGGCGGGGTATTGCACGGCATTCAGGTAGGTACCGTTGGGCAGCGGCACGCTGCTGCGCAGGCGCAACGGCGCCCAGCCGGCGGGGCTGAACACATGGGTGCGGGCGTCGGCGCCGCTGATGCGTTCCAACTGCATGCCAATGGCGGCGCTGTTATCCAGCTGTAATTGGCGGCGCAGCTCGTTGGCCAGGCGCTGTTCTTCCGGGCGTTGCGCAAACGGCGCCACCTCCGGCGTGGGGCCGATCCAGAAGCGCGTGTCGTCGGTGCTCATGCCGGCCAGCAGGTGCGCGGTTTCACCTGGGGTCAGGTCGATTGCCGTGTGATGGGCAATCCCCAGGCGTTCCAGGCTGAAACTGCGCGACAGCGGGTGGATCAGGCTGCCGGTGCGTTGCAAAAACAACATCGCAATGGCGTTCGACGCCAGCAGTGCCAGCAACAACAACAGGCTCAATTGCCGTGCCAGGGTGCGCGGCCACAGCCGGTTCAGGGCGTGCATTCGCTGACCTCGGCGGCCAATAGATAACCGCCGCCCCAGATGGTGCGCAACAGTTCCGGCGCCGCATCGCCCTGGGCCAGCTTGCGGCGCAGGCGGCTGACTTGCCGGTCGATGGCGCGGTCGCTGACATCGCTGTCGGCGGCGGCGGTGAGGTCGATCAAGCGTTCGCGGGGCAGCAGGGTGTTGGGGTGGGCGAGGAACACCTGCAGCAACCGGCTTTCAGCGGTGCTGAGTTGGATGTCGGGGTGGGCATCGCGGCGTAAGGTGGCGCTGGTCACACTGAAGTGCCAGCCGGCAAACTCATAGGCCCGTGCGCCGGCGCCGGGCGCGGTGGGGCCGGTAGCGCGGCCCTGACGACGCAGCACGCTGTTGATACGCGCCACCAGCTCCCGGGGCTCGAACGGCTTGGTGACGTAATCGTCGGCACCCAGGTCCAGGCCGCGTATGCGGTCGGCGGCAGTGTCGCGGGCGGTCAGCAGGATCACCGGGGTGTTGCTGCGCCGATGCAACTGGTTGCACAACTCAAAGCCATCGCCATCCGGCAGCAGCACGTCGAGCACCACCACATCGAACGCCTGGGTCTTGAGCAATTGCCACATGCCGGCCGCGTCTTCAGCGGTGCGCACATCAAAGGTGTAACGTCGCAGGTACGTGGCCAGGGGTTCACGAATCTTGCGGTGGTCATCCACCACCAGTACGCGCGGTGCGGCAGGCGCAGGGGCAAACGGCATTGCAGCCTCGAGGGTTGAGCGGGAGAGGGTGGATATTACTACGAGTCATTATCATTAACGCTGTTTTGTGAGGATGCCACCGTAGATCGTCCTGTCGGTAGGACGATCAAGGTTTTTTTTACCGTCTAGCGCCGAATTGCTGCGAGTTTTAAGGTGTATGCACTTTGGAGGACTACCATGAAAAAACTCATCGGCATCTACACCAGCCCTCGCGCCCATTGGGTCGGCGACGGCTTCCCCGTGCGTACGCTGTTTTCCTACGACTCGATGGGCAAGCACATCAGCCCATTCCTGCTCTTGGACCACGCCGGCCCGGCCGATTTCGCCCCGACAGACCAGCGTCGCGGCGTCGGCCAGCACCCCCATCGCGGTTTTGAAACCGTGACCATCGTCTACGATGGCGAAGTCGAACACCGCGATTCCACCGGCGCCGGCGGCAAAATCGGCCCGGGCGATGTGCAATGGATGACCGCCGCCAAGGGCATCCTCCACGAGGAATTCCACTCCGCCGCCTTCGCCCGCAGCGGCGGTGCGTTGGAGATGGTGCAACTGTGGGTCAACCTGCCCGCCAAGGACAAAATGGCCGACGCGGGCTACCAGACCATCGTCGACGGCGATATCCCCTTGCTGCCCCTGGCCAACGACGCCGGCCACCTGCGCCTGATCGCCGGTGAATTCGCCGGCACCCAGGGCCCGGCGCGCACCTTTACGCCGATCGATGTGTGGGACCTGCGCCTCAACGCCGGCAAGCCCGTCACCCTCGACCTGCACGCCGGGCGCAACACCGCCCTGGTGATCCTGCGCGGCACGGTGCTGGTCAATGGCGAAGAAGTCGCACGCCAAGGCCAACTGGCGTTATTCGAACGCGACGGCCGCCAACTCACCCTGGAGGCCAACGACGACGCCAAGGTCCTGCTGCTCAGCGGCGAACCGATTGACGAGCCTATCGTTGGGCATGGACCGTTTGTGATGAATACCGAGCAGGAGATTCACCAGGCGTTTGCGGATTTCCAATCGGGTCGTTTCGGACAGATGCAGGATTAAGGTCGGCCACAAGGCCAATGTGGGAGGGGCGGTGCGACGATTCGACTTGCCCCCGATGGCGGTGGATCAGGTACAGAGGTTCAACCTGACACTCGGCTATCGGAGGCAAGCCTCCTCCCACTTTTTTTCGCTATACCCTGGAACGGCATTTCATGCGATCTTCCCGTCATTCGCCCTGGAGTCGCCTGGATGCCCTAATCTTTAAAGATTAGGCGACGTTCAGTTAAATCGATCGACTGAAAAAGCTGACAGCGAAAAGCTTGCTTGTTGACCAATGGCCATATTAGCCAAGGCATCCCCAATAGCCGGCGCAAATTTAAATCCGTGTCCTGAGCACGCAGAAGCGAAATAGGTTGACTCCAGTGCTTTAGAGTGTCCTATCAAAAAAGATTCATCGCGACTCATTGTATAGAAACAGTTCTTTGCTTGTGTCGGGATACCTTCAAGTTTAGGGAATATGGACTCTATGATTGGGGGGATTTCCGTTATATATCTATGTTGTACGGGAACATTTTCCCAGCCGGGGAGCGAGGGACTTTGCTGCCTATTGTGAAAGCCGATTTTTACGTCGGGTTCATTACTGACTATTGAGGGAACGCCGTAGAGAAGTCCGCCATCCTGCCTCTCGTAAAGAAAAATGGGAAATTGTTCTTGAGAAAATGGAGTTTCGCAGCCTGCTTTTGGTTTGAACCAATAAATTGGTACTCGACGTGGTTCTAGGAACCTAGTGAGCTCCGGCATAAGGTTGGTAGTGATCCACGGTCCTGTTGTGACTATTACCGAGCCAGCAAAATAAATACATCCACTTTTGGTCGTTACACGCACGCCAGTGCCATGTTTCTCGAGTTTTACGACATTGTTGCCGAATTCAGTGAAAGCGCCATTTAGAACGGCATCGTTCAGCATTGCCAGTCTCGCCTCGCTGGCCGAAATTGCATATGCACCAGGCTCGTAAACAACTGCCATCTCATCCTGTATGTTGAATGCTGGCAAATGCTTTCTAGCATCTGAAGCGATCCATACCTCGTGCTCAATTTTTCCCTTTTTCGCGGTTTCAATGCTTCCGGACACTATACGGCTGGATTTATCTCCGATGAAAACTCCTCCCGTGCGAAACAGCAGGTGTCTTTGAGTTACTTGCTCCAGTTCTTTCCACAGCAAATCAGCGTGATTAAGTAGTTGAAGATATTTTTCGCCCTCCCAGTACGCCCGGCGAAATATCCTCGACGCTCCATGGGAGGATCCGTGGCAATGGCTGGGGCCGGATGCGTCGATTCCTAATGATCGGGTGCATTTTGATGCGACTCTCCACAACGCAGCAGCCCCCATAATCCCAAGGCCGATAACGATAACGTCATAGCTTCTGTTCATTTGTGAGTCCTGTTTTTAGAATTTTGGATACTTGTAGTTTTATAAGTTGTGAGGGCGATTAAAATGCTAATTATTATAAGTGGTTATTCTGGTGGTGTGTCTGATGTCTTTTAAGTGTGTGTGAGTATTGAAACTAAAATAAGCGTGGCGGGCAGTATGAATTGTAGGAGGCCAGTTAGGGATAGCGGTATTTTTCCTGTTGAGTAAGACAGCATTAATAAAGGAACTATGGATACTCCGCCCGCCAGCCAGATTAGCTTGTTTGAGTGGGTGAAAAAATCGCTGGGATACATAACTGGAAGGCTGAATGCTAGAGTAGCTATTGCTAGGCATGCAGTTAAGAATATGGTTTCTACAAGCAGTCCGCTTACCATGTCTAAGGGGGTGAGTTTTTTGATGTAGGTGTAAAGCCCCCATGTTGTGGAAATTATAATGTAAGTCAAATGGTTTAGGTTGTTGGAGGATATGATTAGCGCGATTATGAGGCTGAGTGCGATTAGTGCGGAGAGGGCTTTTTTAAAAGTGATTGACTCGTGGTAAAGTGTTATCCCTAAGGCAATAGAAAAGAAAGGAGCTAACAGGTAGCCAAGGCCACTTTCTAAAAAAAGCCCGTGAATGGAGGCCCAGATGAAAGATCCCCAATTTACTGCGATGAGTAACGAAGCAATGCAATGTAGAAAAACTAATTTTATAGTGAGTTTTTTTATGTTTCTTTTTTGACGAAACAAACCGACGAAAAGAGTGAGGATGGCAGCGGATAGTGTGATTCGATAGGCGATCAATGTTATGGGCGAAATATCGCTGAGCTCTCTCCAGTAAAGAGATGAGATCCCCAGAAGAAAGTTTGCCAGTCCACATAGAAATATGGAAAGCGCGTGCGTTGATCTAGATGTTTTATATGCGTTCATGATCGGTTATTTCTGGTGATGAGAAAATTCGATAATTTCATATGATCAGTATGCCATGACTGAAACTGTTATTCCGGCATGATGCTTAATCTGCGAATTGATTTCTGCGAATTTTATAAATGCTTGGGGTGGGATGGCCAGAATCATGATTTTCGAAGCTGAGTGCTCTGGTAAGCTGTTCATTACATGGATGCCCACATCTTCCATTTCTTTGTCGTGGACATGATCAAGGTCAATAGCTGCTATCGATATGTTTGGAGATGATTGTATTAAACCGGTAGCGATTGCATACCCCATATGGCCCGCCCCAATAATTGAAACGTCTTTTGCTATGGTCATGATTAATTTCCTATTGGCTTCGCTTACAGCCTCGTACTAAATTTTGTTATTTTCAAAACAATCACGTCCCAAAGACATGTAGTACATTTCTTGTGGTCTTGGATCGTGAGCGTGTTTAGACTGAGTGGTTTGAATTGTTCGTGATGTTTGTAATGTGTTTAGACGCTTCTTCAGAATTATCTGAAGGAAGTTGTATATGCTAATACCCCTCAGTTAAAACTCTCCTGTCTGTGGTTTTCGAATCACTGTGCCATTGCCCGAATATTTTTTCTGCGCTATACCCGCAACCTCTATTTCATGCGATCTTCCCGTCATTCGCCCTGGAGTCGCCTGGATGCCCTCATTTATCGCTGATCACCCGATGCTGTGCGCCGTGGCGCTGATCTTTATCGACATCGCCGTGTGGCGCCTGATCTCTGCCGACCTGGCCAATTGGAAGCTGGCTGCGCGACTGGCGATTTTTGCCGTGTTCAGTGCCGTGCTGTTCAACGACGGCATGAACCCCATGCAACTTGCGCCCTATGCCGACAGTACCGCCTTGCACCTGGCCGCCACGGCCCTGCAGATCGGCTGGTGGCTGTTTGCGGCGCGTACGCTGACGGTGTTGCTGGGCGCGGTGATGATGCAGCGGGTAGGCCACACCGGGCGGTTGTTGCAGGACTTGATGGGCGCGGTGATTTTCCTCATCGCGATCATCGCCGCCATGGCCTACGTGCTCGACCTGCCGGTCAAGGGCGTGCTGGCCACCTCCGGCGCGGTGGCGATCATCGTCGGCCTGGCGTTGCAAAGTACCCTCAGCGATGTGTTTTCCGGGATCGTGCTCAACACCACCAAGCCTTATCAGATCGATGACTGGATCTCCATCGACGGCACCGAAGGGCGGGTCACCGACATCGACTGGCGCGCCACGCGCCTGCAAACCTCCCAGGGCAGCCTGGCGGTGATCCCCAACTCCCTGGCGGCCAAGGCCAAGATCATCAACTTTTCGCGCCCGGCGGATATGTTCGGCCTGGCGGTCAGCCTGCAGGTCAGCCCCCATGCGCGCCCGCAAACCGTGATCGAGGCGCTGGAGCGTGCGATGCAGGGGTGTCGGCCACTGTTGGCCAAGCCGGCGCCGAGCGTGGCGTTCAAGACCTCTGCCAGTGGCGGCGTGGAGTATGAAATCAGCGGCTTCGTGCCAGCCATGGCCCTCAAGCGCGAGGTGCGCAACCAGCTCTATGACCTGGCGTTCCGGCACCTGCAGGCGGCGGGCGTGGCTGTGCTGTCCGCCACCGAAAGCAGCGCGCCGCCGGCCATGTCCGCCGCGCGGGCGTTGCTGGAGCGGTCGTCGATTTTCTCCACCCTGCGCCAGGAAGAGAAAGACACCTTCAGCCAGAACATGACCCTGCACACCTACCGCGCCGGCGAGATGATCCTGCCGGCGGGGGAGGTCAGCGATCATTTGTTTATCGTCGAGTCCGGTGTGGTTTCGGTGATGTTGACCAAGGGCGGCCATGTATTCGAAGCCGGGCGCATGGGGCCGGGAGAAGTGATTGGCGAGGCCGGGATCTTGTCCGACCAGGCCGCGCTGGCGGACTTTTCCGCCAAGACCTTCTGCACGCTGTACCGCATCGAGAATGAATACTTGAAACCGTGCCTGGACGCGCGTCACGACATCGGCGAGGCGATGAAGGCGCTGCTGGATTTCCGCCTGCACGCCGCCCAGGTCCTGACCCAGGAAGCGCCGGTGGTGCCGGTGAAAAAGGGCTTTTTGCAGTGGTTGCGCAAGCGCGGTCTGTGAGAGGCGAGGGCCTGGAAGTGCTGTACTCGAGGTCGAATGATCGCCAATGTGGGGTTTCTTGACTGTCTCTGACCACGTGAGGGCTCGACCTTGATTCGACTCGCCGACTACATCGCCAACCTTGCTCAATCTCCCCTGGCCCCGTGGGCCGACCTGGCGCCCTGGGCCCTGGTCGCCCAGGCGCCGGCCGTTGTTCGTCAGATGCTCGCCGAACTGCCGGCCGACGACTACCGCGTGCACGACGAAGTCGCCATCCACCGTACCGCCATCGTCGAACCCGGTGCCTTGCTCAAGCCGCCCCTGATCATCGGCGCCCATTGCTTTATCGCCAGCGGCTCGCTGCTGCGCGGTGGGTGCTGGGTGGATGAGCACTGCATCATCGGCCCCGGCGCCGAACTGAAAACCACCTTCATGTTCAGCGGCAGCAAACTGGCTCACTTCAACTTTGTCGGTGATTCAGTGCTGGGCCATGGGGTCAACCTCGAGGCGGGAAGTATCGTCGCCAACTACCGCAACGAGCGGGACGACAAGGAAGTACTGGTACGGGTTGACGGGGTGTTGCAGCGCAGCGGCTGCGACAAGTTTGGCGCGTTGCTGGGGGATCAATGCCGGATCGGCGCTAACGCGGTGCTGGCGCCTGGGGCGCTGTTGGTGCCAGGCAGTGTCGTGGGGCGTGGGCGGGTGTTTGATGCCGAGGCGTCGGTATAAACGCGAAGTTGAAAAGATCATGGTGTCCCGACACGATATTAAATAGAATGAATCTCATTTGAGACTCAATCGCGCCGTGCAGGTTGTTGCCATGAATGATGCTGTTGTCCCCACGCACGCTCCTGAACTGACGCTATCGAGCTTGTACCGTGACCATCGCAGTTGGCTGGAAAGCTGGCTGCGGCGGCGCCTGGGCAATGCCTGGGATGCGGCCGACCTGAGCCAGGATACGTTCCTGCGGGTGCTTGCCAGTGCGCAGCCGATTGCGCAGATGCAGGAACCCCGGGCGTACCTGGTGACGGTGGGCAAGCGCCTGCTGGTGAATTTCCATCAGCGCCGCAGCCTCGAACAGGCGTATCTGAATGCCCTGGCCAGCTTGCCCGACACCTGTGTGCCGTCGCCCGAACAGCGCTGGCTGGTGCTGGAAACCCTGCAAGCCCTGGATGAATTGCTCGACGGCTTGCCCGTGCTGGTGCGCCGTGCGTTTCTATGGAGCCAGCTGGAAGGCCTGGGTTACCGCGAGATTGCCGAGCGCCTTGACGTGTCCGAACGTACGGTGAAGCGCTACATGGCCCAGGCCTACGAGCATTGCCTGCTGGTGGAGCTGTGAGCCGCGACGTCGCGCGCGCCGCCGCCCAGTGGCTGGCGCTGCTCGAATCCGGCGCGGCCACCGAGCGCGATCACGTCGCCTTGCAGCACTGGCGCGACAGCCATCCCCAGCATGAACAGACCTGGCAAAGAGCCCAAACCCTGCGCCAGCGTTTCAGCGATTTGCCCCAGGCGCTCGCCATGGCCAGCCTCGACCGCCCGCAACCGGGGCGACGTGCCGTGCTCAAGCGCGCCCTGGGGGTGGCGGCGCTGGTGCCGGCGGCCTGGCTGATCAGCCGCCAGTTGCCCATCGACGCCTGGCATGCCGATTTGCACACCGCTACCGGCGAACGCAAACGCCTGCCGTTGGCCGAGGGGGGCAGCCTGCAACTCAATACCGCTACAGCCGTAGACGTGGACCTGGCACAACGGCGCATCACCCTGGTCGACGGTGAGCTGGCGCTGAACGTTCCGGGTACGGCGGCGATGACGGTGCAAACCCGCTACGGCCAATTGCTCGTCAGCCAGGCCGAGGTGTGCGTGCGTCAACTGCCTTCCGGCTGCCTGGTGTCGGTGCTCAAGGGCACGGTGCAGGTGCGTGATTTGCGCGCAAACCTGGCGACATTGCAGGGGGGCCAGCAAGCGCCGTTGAAAGCCGCCGGGCTTGGCGCCTCGGTGCCCTTCGATGTGCTGCAATTAGGCTGGCGCGACGGCGTGTTGACCGCACAGAACCAGTTGCTGGGGGATTTTCTGCGCGAGCTGGAACGCTATCGTCCGGGCGTATTGCGCTGGGATCCCAGCCTGGAAACGCTGCGGGTGACCGGCAGTTTTCGCCTGGATGACACCGACCGCATCCTCAACCTGCTGGCCTCGACCCTGGGGCTGGAGGTGCAAGCTCGAATGCGTTATTGGGTGAGCCTGCGCAAGGCGGCGTAATGCGGTTTTGTGGCCAGCCTGCTTGTTGCGGTGAACAAGCTTATTGTGCTGAGTGGGCTTGCTGTGGTGAGCGGGCTTGCCCCGCGCAGGGCTGCGCAGCAGCCCCAAAACCAGGCGCTGCGGTTTACCTGACAGAACACAGTGATCCTGATTGGGGCTGCTGCGCAGCCCTGCGCGGGGCAAGCCCGCTCACCACAATAAGCTTGCGCAGGCTCACCCAATAACGCATTCGAGATTGCACCTCCACGTGCCCACGTGATCTGGGAACTACTCCTAGCCTGTGGTGAGCGGGATTGCCACAGGTTACGAGTAGTCCTCAGATCACGTGGGCACGCTGCAACTCGGTCAAGGCCCGCGCCTTGAGCCGGGCCAGCAACGGATCACGCCGATCCCTCGGGTGCGGCAGGTCGATCGTCAGCTCCTGGCGGATGCTGCTGGGCCGGTTGCCCATCACCAGCACCCGGTCACTCAGGTACAGCGCTTCGTCCACATCATGGGTCACCAGCAACAGGGCGATGGCGTGGTGCGCGGCCAGTTGCAGCAGCAAGTCCTGGAGCTTCATGCGGGTGAAGGCATCCACCGCACTGAACGGTTCGTCGAGCAGCAACACCTGCGGACGTGAATACAGGCCGCGTGCGATCGCCACCCGCTGTGCCATGCCGCCGGACAACGCCTTGGGCAGCGCCTGGGCGAAGCCCTTGAGGCCGACTTCCTCGATCAATTGTGTGACCCAGGCCCTGTCGTAGCGGTTGTCATCGCTGAAACCAATGTTCTGCTCCACCGTGAGCCAGGGCATCAGGCGCGGTTCCTGGAACACGAACGCCACGTCGCCGTCAGGGCTGCGCAGTTCGCCCTGGAAGTCCTTTTCCAACCCGGCGACGATCCGCAGCAGGGTACTTTTGCCACAGCCACTGGGGCCCAGAAGGCTGACCGCTTCGCGCGGCTGCAAGGCCAGGCGTACGTCTTTCAACACGGTGGTGCTGGCAAAGCTTTTACGCTCCACCCGAATGTCCAATAACGGCTGCGTACTCATTGTTCCGCTCCTTGGCCGGTGAAGGTGTCGCGCCAGGCCAGGCAGCGTTTCTCCAGCGCCGCGAGCAGGCCGTCGCTGACCTTGCCCAGTAGCGCCAATACGATGATGGCGGCCAGCACAATGTCGGGCCGTGAGGTTTCCCGCCCATCGCTGAGCAGGTAACCCAAACCCTTGGTCGCCGCGATCAGTTCGGCCGCCACGAGGAACATCCACGCCAGGCTCAAGCCACTGCGCAGCCCGGTGAACAGGCCGGGCAGGGCCGCGGGCAGCAGGATCCGGCGCACCAGGCGGCGGCGACTGAAACCGTACATTTGCCCGACTTCCACCAGCTTGCGATCAATATCGCGAATCGCCGCGACGCCATTGAGGTACACCGGGAAAAACGCGCCAATGGCGATCAGCACAATCTTCGAGGTTTCATCGATGCCCAGCCAAAGCAGCAGCAAGGGCACCCAGGCCAGGCTCGGGATCGAACGCAGGCCGGCGAAGGTCGGCTCCAGGTAGGCTTCGGCTTCACGGCTCAAACCGACCCAGGCGGCAAACACCAGGGCCAGGCTGGCGCCGATGGCAAAGCCCAGCAGCACGCGGGCGAGGCTGGCGCTGATGTGTTTCCACAAGGCGCCCTCGGCCAGGTCGGTGAGGGTCACGGCGATCTCGCTGGGGGCCGGCATCTGGTAGGACGGCAGCCAGCCCACCCGCACGACCACTTCCAGGATCAACAGGATCAGCACCGGCAGGACCAGGCCTTTGAACCGTCGTGGCCAGGCGCTGCGCTGGCTGACCGCGGGGACCGGAAGGGGCAATGCCTGGCTTTTACTGGTCATCGCGCGCCCCTTATTGCTTCGACAGGGTTTGGCCGAACGAAGGGTCGATCAGTTGATCGATCACCTGGTCCACATTCACCCCGCGACGCACCAATTCCTCGGACACCAGGATCGGCGCCGCCGCCTTCGACGACTGCACATCCTTGGCGCTCAACAACGGCGTGCTCAGATCGGTGCGCGACAATTGCAGCTTGGCCACTTCCAGCGGCAGGCCGGATTCATCCGCCAGCAACCTGGCGAATTCATCGGGGTGCTTCACCGCCCAATCCCGGGCTTTTTCATACGCCCCGAGCACCTTGGTGATGGTCTGTGGGTGCGCCTTGGCGAACTGCTCGGTGACGCTCACCACGCCATAGCTGTTGAAATCCTTGTTGCGGTACAGCAGGCGCGAACCGGCCTGGATTTCACTCGCGGCCATGTGCGGGTCGAGGCCGGCCCAGGCGTCCACGTCACCTTTTTCCAGGGCGGTGCGGCCGTCCGGGTGTTGCAGGTGCACCAGTTCCACGTCGTCTTTTTTCAGCCCGGCCTGTTGCAGGCTGCGCAGGGTGAACAGGTACGGGTCGGTGCCTTTGGTCGCGGCGATTTTCTTGCCCTTCAGGTCGCTGACGCTGTTGAGCGGCGAGTCCTTGCGCACCACCAGGGCGGTCCACTCGGCGCGGCTGTAGACGTACACCGATTTGATCGGGCTGCCATTGGCGCGGCTCAACACGGCGGACAAGCTTGCGGACGAAGCGAAATCCACGCCGCCGCTGTTGAGGTATTCCAGGGAGCGGTTGCTGCCCTGGCTGAGTACCCAGCCGACCTTGCTGTGGGGCAGGGCCTGTTCCAGCCAGCCGAAGTGCTTGAGCACCAGGCTGACCGGCGAGTAGTAGGCGTAGTCGAGGTTGACTTCGGCGGGATCGGTTTCGGCGGCATAGGCATGTGCCTGCAGGCTCAGGATGAGAGCGCAGGCGCCGAGTAGACGCTGGGTGAAGGGTTTCATGGAACAGCTCCGGACAAGGCGTTGAGAGAAGGCTTTTCTTATATTCAGAAAGATGATTTTTAATGTCTCATCATGCTTTACAGGAATATGCAGTCTCTATGCCAAGGTTACCGCTACCCCGCGTAGAGATCGTCTTAACCGTAAATATCGCCTTATCCAAATCCGCAGCTGCTACGGGGGTAGCAAATTGTTGATCGGCTGTTGGTGGGGCAACAGTGCGCATATATTTTTATGGAATAAATAAAGAGTTATATATTCCTTTTAATGTTCTGCGTGATGGCGCACTTTGAGGGCCTGCGCATTCGTGCGGATTGACCCAACAGCCAAAAGGAAAGCCGACATGACCATTAAAGCGATCAACGTGCGCAACCAGTTCAAGGGTGTGATCAAGGAAATCCTGCTGGGGGAGGTGGTGTCCGAAATCGACGTGCAAACCGCGTCCGGCATCGTCACCTCGGTGATCACCACCCGCTCGGTGCGTGACCTGGAATTGAAGGTGGGCAGCGAAGTGATTGCCTTCGTGAAGTCCACCGAAGTGTCCATCGCCAAGCTGTGAAGCCCACCGGATGTGGGAGCGCTGCTCCCACATCCATAAAGCCTGCCTCAGCGTTGCTGCAGCGCACGCTCCATACGTTGCAGACCCTCTTCCAGCAAAGCCCGTGGGCAGCCGAAGTTCAGGCGCACGAACTGCTGGCTGTCGTCACCGAATTCGATCCCCGCACTCAGCCCGACCTTGGCCTGTTCGAGGAAGAACTGCTGTGGGTCGTCCAGGCCCAGGGCGCTGCAGTCCAGCCAGGCGAGGAAGGTGCCTTGCGGCGCATGCATCACCACGCCGGGCAAACGGGTTTGCACGGCGTCGAGAAGGTAATCGCGGTTGGCTTGCAGGTAGTGCTTCAGCGCGTCGAGCCATTCACCGCACTGGCTGTAGGCAGCGCGGGTGGCTTCCAGCCCCAGGGGGCTGACGCTGTCGACCATGCCGCAGCGGGCCTGGTTGAAGCGCTCGCGGATCTCGGCGTTCTGGATCACCGCAAAGCAGGTCTTCAGGCCGGCCACGTTGTAGGCCTTGCTCGCCGACATCAGCGTGATGGTGCGCTGGGCAATCTCAGGGCTAAGGCTGGCGGTGGGGATGTGGCGGCGGCCGTCGAAGCACAGTTCGGCGTGGATTTCGTCGCTGATGATCAGCGCGCCGTTTTCCAGGCAGGCAGTGGCCAGGGCCAGCAGTTCTTCGCGGGGGAAGACCTTGCCGATCGGGTTGTGCGGGTTGCTCAGCAGCAGTGCGCCGGCGCCGCTCAGGGCCTCGCGCAGGGCGGGCATGGGGGTGACGTATTCAGCGTTGTTCAATTCGAACGGTACTTCGATGCGCGGCAGGTTCCAGTGGCCGGGCGCCAGGCGAATCGGCCGGTAGTTGGGGGTTTGCAGCACCACCGGCTGGCCCGGTTGGACGAAGGCGTGCAGCGCCATATTGAAGCCAGGCTCAACGCCGGGCAGGAACAGCAGGTCGTCGGGCTGCACGCGCCAGGCGTACTTGGCCCACAGGTCGGCCACGATGGCCTCGCGTACATCCGGGCCGGCCACGCTGTAGCCGAGAATCTGCTGGTCGAGGCGCGCGTGCAGGGCCTGCAGCACGGCGGGCGGCGCGGCGATGTCCATGTCGGCGATCCACATCGGCAACACATCGGCCGGGTAGCGGTTCCACTTGGTGCTGCCGGTGCCGAGGCGGGGGTGGATCGTGTCGAAATCAAAGCTCATGAAGGGGCTCGTGTCAGGGAGGGCAGGCGGGAATGGCGATGATTCTAACGGGATAAAATCCAGATGCCAGCCCCGTCTTTACAGGCCCTGGCTGCCCCGAATCAAGTCATACGCCTTGCGCGCAATCGGGTTCGCCGTATTCGGCCGAATCCACAGGTAATACGTGACCTCCGGCAACCTCGGCAACCCATCCGTTTCGCCCAGCACGCGCATGTCCGGGCCGAGCATTTCCATGCTGCGCGGCGTCACCCCCAGGCCCGCGCGAGTGGCCGCTTTAATCCCGATCAGGTTCGACGCCAGGTACGCCTGGCGCCAGGGAATGTTCGCCCGTTCCAGCGCCTCCAGCGCGTAGCGCCGGTAGATGCTCGGCTCATCCACCAGGATCAGCGGCAGCGGCTCGCTCGGCTGGTGGATGTACTGCGCCGAACAGATCCACCACACCGGCGACGTACGCAGCGCAAAGCCTTCCAGGTTCGGGTCGGCGCGGGTGGAGATCACCATGTCCACCTTGCCCCGGTGCAGGTCGTCCATCAGGAACGGACTGCGGCCCACGTCGATCTCCAGGCGCAGGCGCGGCGCCGAGCGGGCGATATGGCTGAGGATCGGCGGCAGGATGGTGTCGGCAATATCGTGGGGCGAGCCGATGCGCAGCACACCGCTCAGGCTGCTCTCGCGCAGGGAATTCAAGGCATCGTCATTCAGCGCCAGCATCTGCCGCGCATGACGCAGCAGTTGCAGGCCGGGCTCGGTCAGTTGTTTTTGCCGGCCGCGCTTCTCGAACAGGCTGACCCCCACTTGCTGCTCCAGGCGCTGCATATGCTGGGTCACGGACGACTGGGTGCGCGCCAGGTGCGTGCCGGCTTCGGCGAAACTGTGGTGGTCGACCACGGCGATAAAGGTGCGCAGGAGTTCAAGGTCGAGGGTCGACATGGCCATTTCCAGGGGCGGTTTTATATCAAGGACGTGAAGTTAAACATTACAGATATTTATGCTTTTCTGAAGATTATTTTTGCGTGGGTCAATAAATAAAGGGTTATGCCAAAAACGAAGGCGGGGTAGACACGGCAAGTTATAACGATATGAGATATTTGCATTTCCGTTGCCCGCGCACTCTCCCTAGCATGCCCCTCCATCAGGTCGGGGTACGCCGATCATTCGCCAGGGGGAAGTCCAATGATGTTGAAGAAATGGTTGCCGGTGGCCCTGGGGTCGATGATCGCCCTGGGCGGCAGTGTGGCGGCGCAGGCCGATGCGACCCTGGACAAGATCGAGCAGCGCCATGTGCTGGTGGTGGGCGTGTTGTTGTCCGGCGGGCCGTTTGGCAGCATCGATCCGGCCACGCAACAGCCCAAGGGCTTGAACGTCGACCTGGCCAATGAGCTGGGCCGTCAACTCAAGGCCGAAGTGCAACTGGTGCCGGTATTGCCGGCCAACCGCGTGCAGTTCCTGCAACAGGGCAAGGTCGACCTGCTCATCGCCAATATGGAATGGACCGCCGAACGCGGTGAAATCCTCGGCTTCGTGCCGACGCCGTTCTACCGCGTCAGCGGTGCGGCTGCGGTGCTCAAAGACAGCCAGATCACCCGCTGGGAAGACCTCAAGGACCAACCCGTGTGCACCTCCCAGGGCAGCAGCTACGTCAAGCCGCTGACCGGGTTCGGCGCGCAACTCAAGGCGTTCAAGAGCTCGTCCGAATCGCTGCTGGCCCTGCGGGGCAACAACTGCGTCGCGGCGGTACACGACTCTACCCTGATCAACCCGTTGATCAACGACAGTGCCGAATGGAAGGACTACCGCGTCCTTGGTCCGGAGCTCAACCCGGCACCGTCGGTGATCTGGACCCGTCGTGGCGAGAATGACACCCAGGCCAGGCTCGACCCGATCGTCAAGGAACTGCACCGCAGCGGCTGGCTGATCGACGCCCAGACCCGCAACCGCATCAGTCCGGCATCACCGGCCCTGGTGGAATTGCAGAAACAGTTCAAGGGCGCCTGAGCATGAACCTGAAAACCTTCACCGCACTCGGCCTGGCCCTGTGCGCGGGCCTCGCCCATGCCGACGCCACCCTCGACAAGATCCAGCAACGCCACGTCGTCAGCGTCGGCGTGATCCTCAGCGGTCCGCCGTTCGGCACCATTGATCCCAAGACCGGCGAACACCTGGGCTACAACGTCGAGCTGGCCAAAGGCATCGGCCAGGCGCTGGGTGTCGAGACCCAGACTGTCTCGGTGCTGGCGCCCAACCGCGTGCAGTTCCTGCAACAGGGCAAGGTCGACATTCTGATCGCCAATATGCAGTTCACCGAAGAGCGCGCCGAAATCCTCGACTACGTGCCTACGCCCTATGAAGAAGTCGGCGGCGCTGCGTTGATTCGCAAAGGCGCCGGCATCCAGCAGTGGGCCGACCTCAAGGGCCAGCCGGTGTGCGTGTCCCAGGGCAGTAACTTCATCAAGCCTTTGCAGGAGACCTACGGCGCACAGATCAAGGCGTTCCGCAGCCAATCCGAATCGCTGCTCTCGCTGCGTGGCAATGGTTGCGTGGCCGCCGTACATGTCAGCCCGACCATGCATGCGCTGCTCAGCGATGCCGAGTGGGCCGGTTATGAAATCCCGTTGCCTGGCGATTTGATCCCGTCGAAATCGGTGATCTGGATTCGCAAGGGCGAGCACGACACCCAGGCCAAGCTCGATGCCATCGTGAAGGGCTGGCATAAAAGCGGCTTCCTGATCGCCCTCGGCGAGCGCACCGGCATGGCGCCGTCCCAGGCCTTGCGCGACCTGCATGAGCAGTTCAGCCATGAGTGATGCGCTGTTCGCCACCTTGCAACAACTGCTCGGCGCGGCCCATGTACAAACCAGTGATGAGGCGGCGCACCGCCTCACCGATAAACAGGGGCGCTACAGCGGGCGGGTGGTTGCGGCGGTGCACCCAGGGAATACCGAAGAAGTTGCCGCGGTGGTGCGCGCCTGTGTGGCGTTGAAAGCGCCCATCGTGGTGCAGGGCGGCAACACTGGCCTGATGGCCGGCGCGACGCCGGATGCCAGCGGGCGCTCGGTGTTGCTGTTGCTCGACCGCATGAACCGTGTGCGCAATGTCGATACCGACAATGACACCCTCACGGTAGAAGCCGGCTGCATCCTGCAAAACATCCAGGACCTGGCCCGCGAGGCCGGCCGTCTGTTTCCGTTGAGCCTGGGCGCCGAAGGCAGTTGCACCCTCGGCGGCAATCTCGGTACCAATGCCGGCGGCACCGCCGTGCTGCGCTATGGCAACACCCGTGAGCTGACCCTGGGCCTGGAGGTCGTCACCGCCGAAGGCGAGATATGGGATGGCCTGCGCGGTTTGCGCAAGGACAATACCGGCTACGACCTGCGCGACCTGTACATCGGCAGCGAAGGCACCCTTGGCATTATTACTGCCGCCACCTTGAAGCTGTTCCCGCTGCCCAAGGCCCAGGCCACCGCATTGTTGGCCTTTGACGAGCTGGCCCAGGCGGTGGCGTTCCTGTCCCACGCCCGTGCCGGTTTTGGCGCCAATCTCACCGCTTTCGAATTACTCAGCGCCGATTGCCTGGCCTTGCTGCGCGACCAGTTCCCTGAAGGCCCCCAGCCGTTCAGCAGCGCGCGCCAACCCTGGTTTGCCTTGATCGAACTCTCGGATAACCATGGCGAAAGCCATGCCCGCGAGGCTTTTGAACACGTGCTTGGCGAAGCCTTCGAGCACGAATTGATCGCCGACGCCCTGATCGCCGAAAGCCTGGCGCAAAGCGACGCCTTGTGGCTGCTGCGCGAGAACATGAGTGAGGCGCAGAAACGTGCCGGGGGCAACATGAAGCACGACATCTCGGTGCCGATTTCTCAGGTGGTGGCCTTCGTTGCCCACACCGATGCAGTGCTCCAGGAACATTTCCCCGGCGTGCGCAACTTCACCTTTGGCCATCTGGGCGACGGCAACCTGCATTACAACGTGGCCCATCCGCTGGATTCGACGGTGGAGGCGCATATGGCCCATTACGCGCAATTGAGCGCGCTGGTGCATGACAGCGCCAACGCCCACGGCGGTTCGATCAGCGCCGAGCATGGCATCGGCCAGCGCAAGGTCGGCCTGCTCGGCCGCTATAAAAGCCCGGTGGAGCTGGACCTGATGCGCCGCATCAAGCAGGCGCTGGATCCGCACAACCTGCTCAACCCCGGCAAAGTCCTCGAGGTTCAGCCATGACCGTACGCCTGTCCCGGCGCGTGCAGCGAGTGTCGCTGTCCGCCAACGCCGCGGCCAAATCCCGCGCGACTGAATTGCGCGATGCCGGTCGCGACATCCTCGACCTCACCACCGGCGAGCCGGATTTCGACACGCCCGAGCACATCAAGCAGGCCGCCTGCGCAGCCATCGCTGCCGGTGCGACCAAATACACACCGACGCCGGGCGTTAAAGCCTTGCGCGTCGCGGTGCAGCGCAAGCTGGCCGAAGAAAACCAACTCGACTACCCGCTGGCGTCCATCGTGATTGCCAATGGCGCCAAGCAGATCATCTTCAATGCCTTCGCCGCTACCCTGGATGACGGTGATGAAGTGCTGGTGCCGACGCCGTACTGGCCGTCTTTCCCGGACAGCGTGCGTTTCAATGGCGGCGAACCGGTGTTTATCGAATGCGACCTGGAGCAGGGCTGCAAGCTGCTGCCGGCGCAATTGGAGCAGCACATCGGCGCACGCACACGCTGGCTGATCCTCAATGGCCCCGGCAACCCCAGTGGCGCGGTGTACAGCGAAGCCGAGCTGCAGGCGCTGGCCGAGGTGCTGCGGCGTCATTCCCACGTATTGATCCTGCTGGACGAGCTGTATGAACACATCCGCTTCGATGGTCGCCCGGCGCAGAGCCTGTTGAATGTCGCGCCGGATTTGCAGGCGCGCTGCCTGCTGGTGGGCGGCGTGTCCAAGACCTACGCCATGACCGGCTGGCGCATCGGCTTTGGGGCGGGGCCGAAAACCCTCACCGACGCCATGGCGGTGGTGCAATCCCAATCCACTTCCGGCGCCTCATCGGTGGGGCAGGCGGCAGCGTTGGCGGCGTATACCGGCGGGTTGGACTTCCTCGCGGAGCAGGTCGCAGCCTATCAATTGCGCCGCGACATGCTGGTCGAGGCGCTGAAAAACATCGATGGACTGGACGTACTCGAGCCCCAAGGCGGCTTCTTCGTCTTCGTGCGTTGCGCCGGGCTGGTGGGGCGTTCTCGTCCGGACGGCCAGCGTATCGACAATGACGCCGATGTGGTGGCCTGGTTGCTGGAGGAAGGCGTGGCCGGCGTGGCGGGCAGTGCCTATGGCCTGTCGCCGTGGTTCCGCCTGTCCATCGCCACCGCGACCGACAGCGTTGCCGAAGCCGGGCGGCGTATCGCGACAGCCTGCGGAAAATTGCAATGATGGAGCTTTTCGTCGATTGGGCCGCGCGTATCGGCCTGAACTACACCTTCCTGCTCGACGCCTATCAGCGCGGCAGCCTGGTCCAGGGCGCGCTGACCACCGGCCTGCTGTGCCTGTTCACGATCCTCGGCAGCTTGCTGGCGGGGATCACGCTGGCGGCGATGCTGACTTCAGGCAACCTCTGGCTGGCCAAGCCGGCGCGGGTGTTCGTGGAAGTCACGCGCAACACGCCGACACTGGTGCAGCTGTACTGCGCGTTCCTGGTGTTGAACATGCTGTTGACCCAGGCGGTCGGCGCGGCCAACCCGCTGACGCCGTTCGCCTGGGTGGTGATCGTGATCTCGCTGCACAAGGGCGCGTTCCATGCCGAGGCCTTGCGCGCCGGCATAGAAGCGGTGCCGGCCGTGACCCTGGAGGCCGCCAGCTCCCTGGCCTTCAGCCGCCGCCAGTTGCTGTGGAATGTGCAGTTGCCCCTGGCGCTGCGCTTTGCCTTGCCATCGCTGATCAACAACCTGATCGACCTGGTGAAGATGACCGCCGTGGCCTCCGCGATTGCGGTGGGCGACATCACCTACGCGGCGATCATGATCTGGACCCAGAGTGACAACGTGCTGGAGCTGATGCTCCTGATCCTGAGCTTTTTCGGCCTGCTGAGTTTTATCGTCAATTGTGTGGGGCGCTGGCTTGAAGCGCGCCTGAGGATGCCCGGCTATGGCCATTGATTCATTTCCCGTGCTGTCGGCGTTGTGGCAATGGTCGCCGGCGCTGGTCGCAGGCTTTGGCCAGAACATTCTGATCAGCCTGCTGGCGATCGGCATTGGTTCGGTGCTGGGCCTGTTGATCGGTGCATTGGCATTGTCGCCCCTGGGCTTTGTGGCGCGGCTGTGGGTGCAGGTGTTTCGTAATGCGCCATGGCTGGTGCTGATCTACTTCACCACCTATGTGTTCCCGTTCGAGATCCGGATCGGCAGCGGCTACGTGTCGTTCCCCGACTGGGTCAAGGTCACTATCGGCCTGGCCTTGCCGGCCAGCGCCAATGTCGCGGAAATCTTCCGTGGCGCCATCGGTTCGATCCCCAGCACCCAATGGGAAGCCGCGCGGTCCCTGGCGTTCACCCGTGGCCAGCTGTTTCGCTCGATCATCCTGCCGCAGTGCTTCAAGCGCATGTTGCCGCCGTGGATGAACCTCTACGCGGTGGTCACCATGGGCACCGCGCTGGCCTCGCTGGTGGGCGTGCATGATGTGATCGACACCGCGCAGATCGCCAGCAACACCGTGAACATGACCGGCTTTACCGTGGTGATCTACCTGAGCCTGCTGGTGCTGTTCTTTGCGTACTGCTACCCGATTTCCCGCCTGACCCAACACCTGGAGCGCCGTTATGCCTTCTACTGAACCCCTGGTGAGCCTGCGGGATGTGCACTTGTCGTTCGGCGCCAACCCGGTGCTCAAGGGCATCGACCTCGACGTGCTGCGCGGCCAGGCCGTGTCGATCATCGGCCCGTCGGGCTCGGGCAAGTCCACGATCCTGCGCTGCATCACCGGGCTGTTGCAGCCCCAGCGCGGCAGCATTCGCGTGGACCAGACCCAGGTCGACAGCCTGGTCCAGGAAGCCCAGCGCATCGAGTTGCGCAAGCGCGTCGGCTTTGTGTTCCAGCAATACAACCTGTTCCCGCACTTGTCGGTGCTGGAAAACCTGGTGATCGCCCCGCGCAAGGTGCTCGGTCGCAGCCGTGCCGACGCGGAAAAAGACGCGCGGGCGCTGCTGGCCAAGGTGCGCATGGAGCACAAGGCCGATGCGTATCCGGGCCAGTTGTCCGGCGGCCAGCAGCAGCGCGTGGCGATTGCCCGCGCCCTGGCGATGCGCCCGGAGCTGATCCTGTTTGACGAAGTGACCTCGGCGCTCGACCCGGAAACCGTCGGCGAAGTGCTGACGGTGATCCGCGAGTTGACCGAAGAGGGCATGACCTGCGTGCTGGTCACCCACGAAATGCGCTTCGCCGAAGAGATCAGCGACGTCGTGTACTTCACCGAAAACGGCGTGATTGTCGAGCATGGCAGCGCCGCGCAGATCTTCCAGAACCCTGGCAACGAACGCACCCAGACGTTCCTGCGCCATGCCTTGGGCGATTCGGGGCGCCGTGGCCCCATCCACCATGACCCGTACCTGTTGACCCATTTGAGCCGTTACAGCCTGTCAGTCTGATAAGAGGAAAACCGTGATGAGCAACGCAAACCGTGCCGCCGTGATCGAGGCGTTTTTGCAGCAGATCCGCGTCATCAACCAGCGCGGCGTAGACCGTGCGGCCCTGGTGGAAATCGTCGGCCTGCTGGAGCAATTGGCCGAGCGCCGCGACCTGTTCAACTTCGAGGCATTCCCCGCACCTGTGCCAGGGCAGGGCAGCACCGCATTCCGCTATCGCCTCAACGACGACGGCGATACGCCGACCCTGTACCTCAACTCGCTGTTGCCGGGCAAAAGCACGCTCCCGCACAACCATGAGACCTGGGCGATCATCAGCGCGGTGGAAGGCCAGGAGATCAACTACGTCTATGCGCGCAATGACGAAGGCCGCGAACCGGGCTTCACCACCCTCAGCCTGGAGAAAGAAGTGATCGTGCAGCCAGGCACGTCGATCTCGTTCCTCGGTGAAGACCTGCATGGCATCAAGGTTGAAGGTGAGCAGGCAACGTTGCATTTCCACCTGTATGGCTTGCCGTTGGAATCCCTCAATGGCCGCTACGGCGTGGACGCGGACGGCCGCATCCTCAACTACAACGCCTCGCAGATGGCGCCGTCTATTCGCGCTTACTGATCGCGGGGTGTCAACCGGATCAAATGTGGGAGGGGGCTTGCCCCCGATGGCAGAGTGCCAGTCACCGGATGGATTAACTGACACGCCCTCATCGGGGGCAAGCCCCCCCACAGTTGGTGTTGCAGTCACTTTTCTCTTAATTGTTGGGACTTCCATGAGCCAGACCATCACCCCACTTCAACTGCAGCAATGGCTGTTCGATGGGCAGGAAATCGCCGTGTTCGACGTGCGCGAGCACGGGCAATACGGCGAAGCCCACCTGTTCCATGGGGTGAACCTGCCCTATAGCCGCCTGGAGCTGGAAGTACGCCGCCTGGCGCCCAACCCGCAGGTGCGGCTGGTGATCTATGACCAGGATGGCGGCGAGGTGGCGGCGCTGGTTGCCGCGCGTTTGCAGGCGCTGGGCTACCGCTGCGTGCATGTGCTGGAGGGCGGTGCCGAGGGTTGGCAGGCGGCGGGGTTGCAGCTGTTTGCCGGTGTGCACGTACCGTCCAAGGCCTTTGGTGAGTTAGTGGAAGAGGCCAGTCACACGCCCCATGTCACTGCGCGGCAGCTGGCGGATTGGCAGGCGCGCGGCGAGCCGCTGGTGGTGCTGGACGGACGACCGTTCGAGGAGTACCGCAAGATGACCATCCCCGGTTCCATCTGCTGCCCCAACGGTGAGCTGGGCTACCGCGTACAGGACCTGGTGCCGGATGAAAGCACGCCCGTCGTTATCAACTGTGCAGGACGCACCCGCAGCATTATCGGCGCCCAGACCCTGATCAACCTGGGCCTGAAAAACCCTGTCTATGCCTTGGAAAACGGGACCCAGGGCTGGTACCTGGAAGATTTCCAGCTGGAACATGGCAGTACTCGGCGCTATGCCGATCAGGTCAGCACTGACCTGGCTCGGCAGCGCCTGGCTGCGCGGCAATTGGCAGAGCGGGCAGGGGTGGTGACGGTATTGGCGGATCAGGTTCGACAATGGGCCGAGGACGCGCAACGCAGCCTGTTCCTGTGTGATGTGCGCACCGCTGAAGAGTTTGCCCTTGGCTCGTTGCCAGGCGCGCAACATACACCGGGCGGGCAGTTGATCCAGTCCACCGACTTGTATATCGGCGTGCGCCAGGCACGCATCGTGCTGGTGGACAGCGATGGTGTGCGTGCGCCGATTGTCGCCAGTTGGCTGCGTCAACTCGGGCACGAAGCCTATGTGCTCAGCGGTGGTATCGACAGCGGCCTGGCGCTGCCGGTGTTGCCGACGGTGGCGTACGAGCCGTTGCCGCTGATCAGCGCCCAGGCCCTGGCGCTGGAATTGAGCGATGTGAACCTGATCGACCTGCGCCCGAGCATGGCCTACCGCAAGGGCCATATTGCCGGGTCCCGCTGGTCGATTCGTGCGCGGCTCAAGACCGATCATCGTCCCTTGGTGTTGGTGGCGGATGACCCGGCATTGGCGGCCTTTGCTGCCGAAGGCCTGTCGGCCAGGTTGCTCGACGGTGGCTTCGCTGCCTGGGTCTCGGCCGGCCTGCCGGTCAACCAAGATCCGCAGACACCGCCCGACGCCGAGTGCATCGACTTCCTGTTTTTCACCCACGACCGTCACAGCGGCAACAAGGACGCCGCGCGCCAGTACCTGGCCTGGGAAATCGGCCTGCTCGCACAAATGAGCGAAGCGGAAATCGCCAGCTTCAAGCCGCTGGTACCTGTGTCGCGGGTGCGCACGCGCTTGATCCATGCCGCGCGTACCGAAAAAGGCCACGGCGGCCGCGCCGTCAACGTACCCGTCACGCGCCTGAGCACCGTGCTGTTCGACAACCTGGCGCAGATGCGCGACGCCCGTGCCCGCCGCGACAGCGAACGGGTGCTCAGCTACGGCGCGCGTGGCAACCCGACCTCCCATGCGCTGGAAGACCTGGTCACCGAGCTGGAGGGCGGCTTTCGCACACGGCTCTACGGTACGGGCCTGGCGGCGGCGGCCCAGGTGTTCCTGGCCTACCTGCGCCCCGGCGATCATGTGCTGATCACCGACGCGGCGTATTCCCCGGTGCGCAAGCTGGCACGGGAATTCCTCCAGCCGTTCGGCATCGAGGTCGGCTACTTCGCACCCGATGGCAAGGGCCTGGAAGCGCAACTGCAAGCCAATACCCGGCTGGTCTACGCCGAAGTGCCGGGCTCACTGTTGTATGAGCTGTGCGATCTGCCGGCGATTGCCGCGTTGTGCAAGCCACGCGACATCCTGCTCGCTGTCGACAACACCTGGGGCTCGGGCTACCTGTACCGGCCACTGGCGTTGGGCGCGGATATTTCGATCATGGCCCTGACCAAATACCTCGGCGGCCACAGCGACGTGATGATGGGCAGCGTGTGCACCACACCAGCGGCCTGGCCGGCGCTGGGCAGGATGAGCGACACCTTCGGCAACGCGGTGAGTGCCGACGACGCCTACCTGATCCTGCGCGGCGCCCGCACCCTGGCCTCGCGCCTGGATGTGCACGAACGCCAGGCCGTGGACATCGCCCTGTGGTTGCAGGCGCAACCCCAGGTCAAGCGGGTGTTCCACCCGGCCTTGCCCGGGCATCCGGGGCATGGGTTGTGGCGCCGGGACTTCACCGGCAGCAATGGCTTGGTGTCGTTTGAACTGGTGAATGCCGAGGCCGCCTACGTCGAGCGGTTTATCGACGGCTTGCAGCTGTTCGGCCTGGGCGCCTCGTGGGGCGGCTATGAAAGCCTGGTCACCGTGGCCGACACCGGCGACCGCGAGAGTGCGGCCGACCGTGGGCTGAACCCGGTGGTGCGCCTGCATATCGGTCTGGAAGATGTGGCGGCGTTGATCGAGGATCTGCAACGCGGCTTTGCACGTGCCGTTCTGTGACCGACAGGTTCTGTAATAAAAACGCCATTGCGCTGGGGATTAAATTCGGGACGGGCTATTTTGGTGCATCTCAATAACTAGAGTAGCCATGGATGAAATACCAACCCTTCAGCCGCACACTGATTGCCACCGCCTTGGTGTTGACGGTCAGCGGCGTGCAAGCCGCGTCCCAGGCCCCGGTGGCCGGTGAAAATGGCATGGTGGTGACCGCCCAGCATTTGGCCACGCATGTCGGCGTGGATGTACTCAAGGCCGGCGGTAACGCGGTGGATGCCGCCGTGGCGGTCGGCTACGCGCTGGCGGTGGTGTACCCGGCGGCGGGTAACCTGGGCGGCGGCGGGTTCATGACCGTGCAACTGGCGGATGGGCGCAAGACCTTCCTCGACTTCCGCGAAAAGGCCCCGTTGGCGGCCACCGCCGATATGTACCTGGACAAGGCCGGCAATGTGGTCGAAGGCCTGAGTGCCAAGGGGCACCTGGCGGTCGGCGTGCCCGGCACCGTGTCCGGCATGGAGCTGGCCCTGAGCAAGTACGGCACCCTCAAGCGCGCCCAGGTGATTGCCCCGGCGATCAAGCTGGCGGAAAACGGCTTTGCCCTGGAGCAGGGCGATATCGACCTGCTGCACACCGCCACCGGTGAGTTCGAAAAAGACAAGGATATGCGCGGGATCTTCCTGCACAACGGCCAGCCGCTGCAGGTCGGCCAGAAGCTGGTGCAGAAAGACCTGGCCAGGACCCTCAAGGAAATCTCCGCCAAGGGCAGCGACGGTTTCTATAAGGGTTGGGTCGCCAAGGCCCTGGTGGATTCCAGCCAGGCCGGCAAGGGCATCATCACCCAGGCCGACTTGGACAAGTACAAGACCCGCGAACTGGCGCCCATCGAGTGCGACTACCGTGGCTACCACGTGGTCTCGGCACCGCCGCCAAGCTCGGGCGGCGTGGTGATCTGCCAGATCATGAACATCCTCGAAGGCTACCCGATGGCCGACCTGGGCTATCACTCGGCCCAGGGCCTGCACTACCAGATCGAAGCCATGCGCCACGCCTACGTGGACCGTAACAGCTACCTGGGCGATCCGGATTTCGTGAAGAACCCGATCGAGCATCTGCTGGACAAGAACTACGCGGCCAAACTGCGTGACGCCATCGAGCCGCAGAAGGCCGGGGATTCCCAGGCAATCAAGCCGGGTGTGTCTCCGCACGAAGGCAATAACACCACGCACTACTCGATCGTGGACAAGTGGGGCAACGCGGTCTCTGTCACTTACACCCTCAACGACTGGTTCGGTGCGGGCGTGATGGCGAGCAAGACCGGGGTGATCCTCAACGATGAAATGGATGACTTCACCGTCAAGGTCGGGGTGCCGAACATGTACGGCCTGGTCCAGGGTGAAGCCAACGCCATCGCACCGGGCAAGGCGCCGCTGTCGTCGATGAGCCCGACCATCGTGACCAAGGACGGCAAGGCCGTAATGGTCGTCGGTACGCCAGGCGGCAGCCGCATCATTACCGCGACCCTGCTGACCATCCTGAATGTCATCGACTACAAGATGAATATCCAGGAGGCCGTGGACGCGCCGCGTTTCCACCAGCAGTGGATGCCGGAAACCACCAACCTGGAGACCTTCGCGGTCAGCCCGGACACCCAGAAGATTCTGGAAAGCTGGGGCCACAAGTTTGCCGGGCCGCAGGACGCCAACCACTTGGCGGCGATCCTGGTGGGGGCACCGTCCCTGGAGGGTAAGCCGGTGGGCAACAACCGCTTCTATGGGGCGAATGACCCGCGTCGTAATACCGGCCTGTCGCTGGGCTACTAACCCCCCCTAAAACCAAACACCGCGTCCTGTCTGGCAGGCTGCGGTGTTTTTATTGGGGCGGCTTCGCCACCCAGCGCGGGGCAAGCCCGCTCACTACAACAGCTGTTCTACCGCAGCAAACGCGGCGGTGCGGCGCTCCTCCCAACTCCCCCTGATGATCACCACCGCCTGTCGATGCGCCTGCATCCACGCCAGGCTGTCCTGGAAAAACGCCTGGCGGTCGGCCAGTTCGGGTTGGCAGCGCTGCCCGTCGGCGGTCCATTCCACATCATCCGGCGACAGCAGCAGGTGCAGGTCGTAATGCCGCGCCAGCAGTTCGTCGTCGAGCCATGCCGGGTAGTCTCCGAACAGGGTCTGGCTCCAGAGTTTGTTGGTCAGCAGGTGCGTGTCGAGGACCAGCAGGCGCGGCTGCCGGGCGCGGGCGGCATCTTCCCAGGACAGTTGGCCGTGGGCGATGGCCGGGATATCCGCCAGGCTGGTGTCGCGCTGGTGGCGGTCCATGAAATCGCGCACGTATTCACGCACCATCAGCCCACCGAAATGCGCGTGCAACTCGGCAGCCAGCCAGCTTTTACCGCTGGATTCGGGTCCGGCCAGTACCACCACCTTCATGGTTGCAACGCCGGGTCGGCGCGCCATTCACGCCAGCCTTGCACGGCGATCACGGTGAACAGGGCGTAGAGCGCAGCGGTGAGGTACAAGCCCTTGTAGAGGAACAGCCCGACAAAAATCACGTCCACGGTGATCCACAGCGGCCAGCATTGCACGCGTTTCTGCGCCATCCACATTTGCGCCACCAGGCTGAAACCGGTGAGGGCGGCATCCAGCCAGGGTTGCGCGGCGTCGGTCCAGTGCGCCATCGCAGCGCCCAGCAGCAGGCTGCCGACCGCACCGATGGTCATGCTGGTCATGATTGCCGGCCAACCCAGGCGGGTGACCTGGCGCCCTTGCCTGACCTCGCCGGCGCGGGTCCACTGCCACCAGCCGTAGACTTGCAGGGCGGCGTAGACCACTTGCAGCAGCATGTCGGAATAGAGCTTCACGTCATAGAACACCCAGGTGTACAGCAACACCATCACCAGGCCGATGGGCCAGCACCAGGGGTTTTGCTTGACCGTCAGCCAGACAGCGATCACCCCCAGGGCGGCGGCGAACAGTTCAAGCCCGGACATGGCGGTTCCTTGGGAGAGTGGGAGAGGGCGGGGATTGTAACCAGAGGCCAGCAATCTTCAAAACACAGTAAGGCAAATGTGGGAGGGGGCTTGCCCCCGATAGCGGAGGGTCAGCTGCACATATGCAGACTGATGTATCGCCATCGGGGTGTAGCCCCCTCCCACATTTGGAGCAGTGTTAGACCTTGAACTGGCGCAAGAGGCCGTCGAGCTGCTCGCTCAGCCCGCGTAAATGCACGCTGGCCACGTTGGACTGCTCGGCCGCCATTGCGGTGCTGTGGGACAGGCTCGCAGCCTGGGTGACGTTCTGGTTGATGTCTTCCACCACATGGGCCTGTTGCAGGGTGGCGCTGGCAATCGAGGCATTCAAACCGTTGAGGTTGTGCAGCGCCTGGCCGATGGCGGTAAGGCTGGCACCGGCCTGGCCGGCTTGTTCGATGGTCAGTTGCGAGGCACTGTGGCTGTCGCTGATCACCTTGACCGCAGCTTCCGAGTGACCTTGCAGGCGCTCGATCATCGCCTGGATCTCGGCGGTGGATTTTTGCGTGCGCTGGGCCAGCAGGCGGACTTCATCGGCCACCACGGCAAAACCACGGCCTTGTTCCCCGGCGCGCGCCGCTTCGATGGCGGCGTTGAGGGCCAGCAGGTTGGTCTGGTCGGCGATGGAGCGGATCACTTCCAACACGCCACCGATCTGCGTGCTTTCGCTGGACAAGGTGCGGATCACTTCCACGGCCTGGCTGATGGTGGTGGAGAGCTGGTCGATCTGCTGCAGGCTGCTGTCGATATTGACCTGGCCTTGCTGCGCCTGGGCCTGGGCATCGCGCATTTCGCTGGCGGCGTGTTCGGCGTTCTTGGCCACGTCCTGCACGCCGTAGGTGACTTCATTGATGGCGGTGGCCACCAGTTCCATCTGCTGGGACTGCTGCTGGCTGCGGTCGTGGGCCTGGGTCGCGTTGTTGCCCAGTTCCGTGGAGGACTGGCCCAGGGCGTTGGCGCACACCTGCAACTGGCTGACGACCTGGCGCAGCTTGGCCGTGAAGGTGTTGAAGTGCTGGGACAGCTGGGTGACTTCGTCGCGGCCGTGGGTGTCGAGGCTGCGGGTCAGGTCGCTTTCGCCGCTGGCGATGTTGCCCATGGCGTTCACCGCATCCTGCAGGGGGCGCACGATGCTGCGGGCAATCAGCGATACGAGCAGGGCCATCACCAGTGCGATGCCGAGGACGATAAGCGAGGCCTTCCACACTTGGCTGTTGAACTCGGCCTGCACATCGTCCACGTACACGCCGGAGCCGATGATCCAGCCCCACGGCTCGAACAACTGGATATACGAGGTTTTCGCCACCGGCGCCTCCGCGCCCGGCTTCGGCCAGCGGTAGTTGATGATGCCGGCACCCTTGGCCTTGGCCAGGATCACGAACTCGTTGAACACGGCAAACCCGTCGGGATCGCGGATGGCCGAGAGGTTCTGGCCGTCCAGCTTGGGGTTGGCCGGGTGCATGATCATCACGGGGGTGAGGTCATTGATCCAGAAATAGTCGTCGTGGTCATAGCGCAAGCCGCGCACCGCGCTCAGGGCTTGTTTTTGCGCCGCTTCGCGGGTCATAACCCCGGTGGTTTCGAGGCTGTGATAAAACGTCAGGATCCCGCTGGCGGTCTGGACCACGTGCTGGGTCTGCTGGCGCTTGGCCTGGTACAGGTCGTCGTGGATCTGCTTGAGCATCAGCAAACCCAGGGCCATCAGCATCAGCACGGCGACGATCAGGATCATCCAGAGGCGTCGGCTGATCGACATATTGCGCAAACTGTTCATCGTCCTGTCACTCCGGGCTTTTTATAATTGTGGGCGTCGCATCGACTTTTACGCCTTGTCTGATAGGCTTTCGGCCTGAAATCGCAAAACCTGAGTACTGCCTGATTTTTCACAGAATTTTTGCAGGCCGGCATTGACCATGGTCAACACCGGGCACTTGAGTGCGCTCGTCAGTGAACCATTAAAAGATTGATAAGGCATGCCACCGCGCATGACCTTTGGGGGAAGCATGGATTTTTGGACCGCCATTCAGGCATTGATTCTTGGCGTCGTGGAGGGGCTTACCGAGTTCCTGCCGATCTCCAGCACCGGACACCAGATTATCGTCGCCGATTTGCTCGACTTCGGCGGCGAACGCGCCATGGCGTTCAACATCATCATCCAGCTGGGCGCCATCCTCGCGGTGGTCTGGGAATTCCGGCGCAAGATCCTCGATGTGGTCACCGGCTTGCCGACCCAGCGCAACGCCCAACGCTTCACGGTCAACCTGCTGATCGCGTTCCTGCCCGCCGTGGTGCTGGGGGTGATCTTTGCCGACCTGATCCACCATTACCTGTTCAACCCGATCACCGTGGCCGCCGCGTTGGTGATCGGCGGCATCGTCATGCTGTGGGCCGAGCGCCGCGAGCATGAAGTGCACGCCGAAAGCGTCGATGACATCACCTGGAAAGACGCGCTCAAGGTCGGTTTTGCCCAGTGCCTGGCGATGATCCCGGGTACGTCGCGCTCCGGCTCGACCATCATTGGCGGCCTGCTGTTCGGCCTGTCGCGCAAGACCGCCACCGAGTTTTCGTTCTTCCTGGCCATGCCGACCATGGTCGGTGCGGCGGTGTACTCGGGCTACAAATACCGCGACCTGTTCCAGCCGGCGGACCTGCCGGTGTTCGCCATCGGCTTCGTCACCTCGTTCATCTTCGCGATGATCGCGGTCAAGGGCCTGCTCAAGTTCATCGCCAGCCATAGCTACGCGGCGTTCGCCTGGTACCGCATTGCGTTCGGCCTGCTGATCCTGGCGACCTGGCAATTCGGCTGGATCGACTGGGCAGCGGCCAAGGCATGATGATTCAGCATCCGCGCTTGAAAGCGGCGATCTTTGTGCTGCTGTGCGCGGCGCCGCTGGTGGGGTCGGTATTGGTGTGGCAACGCGGCGAAACCGTGATCCCGCTGGTGGCCTATGGGGTGGTCAGCGTGATCGCGTTTTTCCTGTATTGGAGCGACAAGCGCAAGGCTCGCACCGACAGTTGGCGCACCCCTGAGAACATCCTCCACGCCGTGGAACTGGCGGGCGGCTGGCCGGGGGCGCTGATTGCCCAGCAGGTGTTCCGGCACAAGACGCGCAAGGTGTCTTACCAGGTGCTGTTCTGGGTGATCGTGTTGTTGCACCAGGTGTTCTGGCTGGACCAATTGTTCCTCGGTGGCACGCTACTGTCCGTTCTCTAGCAGCAACCCCACCTGTGTGCGCTTGGGCAATTTGCTCACCACCAACTGGTGGGAGCGCTGCAACAGGCTACGCAGTTCCTCGGCCCCCAGCGGGTAGGGCGTGTTCATGATGATCCACTGCGCGCGTGCCAGGTACGGCGCCGGGTGGATGCCGGGACGGTCCACATGGCCGAGGAACAATTCCTTGTCGACCTTGAACGCCAGCGAGTCGCCGCGCAGGTTTTGCAGGGCAAACATCTTGTTGCCTGCTATCGAGAACACCCGCACGCCACCCCATTTGTAGTCTTCCCGCGCGCCGGGCAGGCTCAGGCAGAACGTCGCGACCTGTGCTTCGGTCATTTTCATAGCAGGCGGTCTCCGCAGCTTTTGAAGCCTTCTTCCAGGTAATCGATCCAGGCGCGAATCGCCGGCAGCACGCCACGGCGATGCGGGTAGACGGCCTGCAGCCAGCCGCCCGGCAACGACCATTCCGGCAGCAATTGTACGAGCCGGCCGCTGGCCAGTTCTTCTTCGCAGTACATCATCGGCAGCACGGTAAAGCCCAGGCCCATGATGGCGCTGGCCTTGCGTACGTTGAAGTCATCGACGCCCAGGCGCGCTTCCATCACCAGGTCGTGGGGGTTGCCTTCGGGATCGAGGATGCGTTGGTGCACCATGCGGTCTGCTTCCAGCGCGCCGAGTATCGGCAGTTGCTTGAGGTCGTCGAGGCTGTTGATGTGCCGACCGTGCAAAAAGTTCGGGCTGGCGACCAGTGCCGTCTGGGCCGGGCGCAGGCGCTTGGTGACCAGCAGCGGGTCTTCATCGCCCAGTTCGCGCACGCGCAGCGCCACATCGATGCCTTCGGCTACCAGGTCGACACGGCGGTTGACCAGGGTCATCTCCAACTGCACCTGGGGGTGGGCGGCCAGGAAACCCGCGACCACATCCGGCATCATGTTTTGCGCCAGGCCCACCGGACACGTCACCCTCAGCCGCCCACGGGGTTCGCTGGACATGCTGGCGACGGCCTCGTCGGCCATTTCCGCTTCGAGCAGCATCGCCTGGCAGTGGCGCAGGTAGCGCTCGCCGACGGCGGTCAGGGTCAGTTGCCGCGTGGTGCGTTGCAGCAGGCGCGCGCCGAGGCGCTCTTCCAGCTCGGCAATGCGCCGCGACAGCCGCGACTTGGGAATGCCCAACAGCCGCCCGGCCGCCGCAAAGCCGCCGGCTTCGACGACTTTGGCAAAATAGTAGAGGTCGTTGAGGTCTTGCATGGTCAGCCTATTGTCCTGTCAGTGGGACAAACTATCGCATTTCAGGCGTCTTATCGACTATTGGTTTCATGCGTAGCATCCCCTCCATCTGATCGCCACTGTCGATCCCACACTCGGAGATCCACCATGAAACTGTTGCACATCGATTCCAGTATCCTCGGCGACAACTCGGCTTCCCGGCAGCTCAGCGCTGGCGTGGTCAAGGCCTGGCAAGCGGCCGAGCCAGGTGTGGAAGTGACCTACCGTGACCTCGCCAGCGAAGGCATCAACCACTTCTCCGGCGCGACCCTGGGCGCCCTGGGCACCGCCGCCGAACTGCGTGACGCCGCACAACAACACGAGGCCGACCTGAGCGCCAACAGCCTGGCCGAATTCCTCGCCGCCGACGCCGTGGTGATCGGTGCGCCGATGTACAACTTCACCATTCCAACCCAGTTGAAAGCCTGGATCGACCGCATCGCCGTTGCCGGCCAGACCTTCCGTTACACCGAAGCGGGCCCTGAAGGCCTGTGCGGTAACAAGAAAGTCATCATTGTGTCCACCTCCGGCGGCATGCATGTCGGCCAGGCAACCGGTGTGGCCCACGAGGAATACCTCAAGGTGATGCTGGGCTTCCTCGGTATTACCGACATCGAATTCGTCCGCGCCCATGGCCTGGCCTACGGTGATGAAGTGCGCAGCAAATCCCTGAGCGACGCCAACGTGCTCATCAACGAACAATTGTTCGCTGCTGCGTAAGGCTTGTGTAAATTTCGCCTCTGCTCGGTTTCAATCCGAAGCCGGGCGCCTAAACTCTGTATTCTTGTCGCCTGAAACGACCGGAGTACGGAGTTTTTTCGTTTACCCGCTGTCATTACTTTGGCCCAGGTTATGCACGCATGGGTTTATCACCCGATGCGAGTGCCTTGAACCATGGACTTTTCATATAGACATGCCGCGGGTGTTGAACGTGGTCACGCAGCAAAGGTGGACATCCTCATGATGCGTCTTTGTGCTGTTATGGTTCTTTCCCTGCTCGGCGGCCTGATTTCAGTGCACGCCGCGCCCGCGCCGCACCCCCATTGGCATTGGAGTGTGGGCTTCCACCGCATGAGCTTTCTCGACCCGCTGGACCTGCAGCCGATGAAAGCCGTGGCCTTCTACCCGTCCACCGACGATGAACACAGCACGCAACTGGGTCCCTACCACGTCGCCGCCAGCGAAGATTCCAAGATCGCCATTGGCCGCTTTCCGATGTTGATGCTGTCCCATGGCAACACCGGTACGCCGCTGGCCCTGCATGACCTGGCCACCTCCCTGGCGCGCAAAGGCTTTGTGGTGGTCGCGGTGTTGCATCCCGGCGATAACTATAAGGACCACAGCCGCCTGGGCACGGTGAGTAACCTGTACGGCCGGCCGATCCAGATTTCCGAAGCGATCACCGCGACCCTGGCCGACCCGATGCTGTCGCCGTTCGTCAACGTCGATCAGGTGGGCGTTATCGGCTATTCGGCCGGTGGCGAAACCGCGTTGATCCTGGCGGGAGCCAAGCCGGACTTCGACCGCCTGCGCCGCTATTGCCAGGAACGCCCCGAAGATCGTGATGCCTGCACCACCAAGGGCGAACTGGTGGTGGACCGTGACGACCTGCAACCGCAATCCGACCCGCGCATTCATGCCTTGATGCTGATGGCGCCGTTGAGCCTGATGTTCGGCCGCCACACCCTGGCCGACGTGCATGTGCCGGTGCTGCTCTACAGCGGCGATGGCGACAAGCTGGTGGCGGTCGACAAGAATGCCGCCGCCCTGGCACGCAAACTGCCGGAGCCACCGGACTTCAAGCTGCTGGCGGGGGCAGGGCACTTCGTGTTCATGGCGCCGTGCGACAGCGACCAACTGGCCGCGATGCCGGCCATCTGCACCGATGCGGACGGCGTCGACCGTGAAGGCATCCACCGCGACCTGATCTCCGAGGCCGGGCGTTTTTTCACCCATACCCTCGGCCAGGCTACCCGCGCCGGCTTGCAGACCGCCGATCAGTAAGCGCGGCGCTTGAGCAGCAAGGTCACGCCCAGCGCCGTGACCGATAACAGCGCTGCGCAGAAGAAAATCCAGCTGTAACCCAGGTTCAGCGCCACGGCGCCCATCAACGGCCCGGCAATCGCCAGGGCCAGGTCGAAAAACACCGCATAGGCACTCAGGCCGGCACCGCGGCTGCTGTTGGGCACCTGCTTGATGGCCTCAACGCCGAGCGCCGGGTACACCAGCGACAAGCCAAAGCCGGTCAGCCCTGCACCGATCAAGGCTACGCCGGTGGACGGTGCCAGCCATAGCAGTGTCAGGCCCAGGGTCTCGATGATCATGCAGGCAATCGCCGCCCTGAAGCCGCCAAACCGGCTGATCGCGGAGATGAACAGTAGCCGCGAGAGGATAAAACATACGCCAAACACCGTGAGGCAGTACGCCGCGCCGGCCCAGCCGCGATTGAGGTAATACAGGGTGATAAAGGTGGTCAGGGTGCCGTAGCCTATGGATGCCAGGCACAGGCTGGCACCAAAGGGTGCGATGCGCCCGAACACCGCCCAGAACGGCAGGCGCTCGCCACGCACCACCGGCACCGAGGGTTTGTTGCGGATCAGCATCAGGCCCAGCGCCGCCAACACCGACAGCGCGATACCCAGGCTGGTGTAGCCATATTCGGCGACCATCACCACCCCGAGCGGCGCGCCGATGGCGATGGCACCGTAGGAGGCAATGCCATTCCACGAAATCGACCGCGCCGTGTGCTCCGCCCCGACCTGGCCCATGCACCAACTGATGGTGCCCACGCCGATCAGACCCTGGGCCACGCCCAGTAACAGCCGGCCGACGATCAGAATCCCCAGGCTCAGGCTGGGCAGGCTGTCCACCAGGGTGGCGAAGAACGTCAATACACCGCTGACCAGGATGCCCGCCAGCCCCAGCACAATCGCGCGCTTGGTGCCGACGTTGTCGGACATGCGCCCGGCCATGGGGCGGCTGAGCAGGGTTGCCAGGTACTGCGAGCCGATGGTAATCCCGGCCACCACCGCGCTGAAGCCCAGTTGCTCATGGACATAGCCCGGGATTACCGCAATCGGCAGGCCGATGCAGATAAAGGCGATGAAGGTGTAGAACACGATGGAGACGATCTGCAGGGTGATCGACAGGGAGGAGGGGGCGGCGTTGGACATGGGCACTCGTTCGCGGGCGGGCGGTGAATGCATCATGGCAAGGGCTTGGGGGAAAAGGAAGCAGGCTAACTACTTTGGCTGAGAAACCGGCCTACTGTGGCGAGCGGGCTTTTGTGGTGAGCAGGCTTGTTGTGGTGAACGGGCTTTTGTGGTGAGCGGGCTTGCCCCGCGCTGGGCTGCGCAGCAGCCCTGAAAACGAACACCGCGTTTTGCCTGGCAGAATGCGGTGTTTTTTATTGGGGCTGCTGCGCAGCCCAGCGCGGGGCAAGCCCGCTCACCACAAAAGCCTGCTCACCACAAAAGCCCGTTCACCACAACGAGCCTGTTCCCCAGGGTTTCACGTCGCTACTGTTAGAACACCACGCCCTGGCTGCGCAGGTAATCGTCGTAGGTGCCGCTGAAGTCGATCACGCCGTTGGCGCTCAACTCGATGATGCGGGTGGCCAGGGACGATACGAACTCACGGTCATGGCTGACGAAAATCAGCGTGCCCGGGTAGTTCTCCAGCGCCAGGTTCAGCGCCTCGATGGATTCCATGTCCAAGTGGTTGGTCGGTTCGTCCATGATCAGCACGTTCGGCTTTTGCAGGATCAGCTTGCCGAACAGCATGCGGCCTTGCTCACCACCGGAGATCACCTTGACGGACTTCTGGATTTCATCGTTGGAGAACAGCATACGACCCAGGGTGCCACGGATCATTTGCTCGCCTTGGGTCCACTGGCCCATCCAGTCGAACAGTGTGACGTCGTCTTCGAAGTCGTGGGCGTGGTCCTGGGCGTAGTAGCCCAGTTCCGCGGCGTCGGTCCACTTGATGCTGCCGGCATCCGGGGTCAGTTCGTTGACCAGGGTGCGCAGCAGGGTGGTCTTGCCGATACCGTTCGGGCCGATGATCGCCACGCGCTCGCCGGCTTCGATCTGGAAGCTGAAGTCCTTGAACAGCGGCTTGCCGTCGAAACCTTTGGCCATGCGCTCGACGATGACCGCCTGGCGATGCAGCTTCTTGTTCTGTTCGAAACGGATGAACGGGCTCACACGGCTCGAAGGCTTGACCTCGGCCAGTTGGATCTTGTCGATCGCCTTGGCGCGGGAAGTGGCCTGCTTGGCTTTCGAGGCGTTGGCCGAGAAGCGGCTGACGAAGGACTGCAGCTCGGAGATCTGCGCTTTCTTCTTGGCGTTGTCCGACAGCAGTTGCTCGCGGGACTGGGTCGCCACGGTCATGTACTCGTCGTAGTTGCCCGGGAACAGGCGCAGCTCGCCGTAGTCCAGGTCAGCCATGTGGGTGCACACGCTGTTCAGGAAGTGACGGTCGTGAGAGATGATGATCATCAGGCTGGAGCGCTGGGTCAGGATGTTTTCCAGCCAGCGGATGGTGTTGATGTCCAGGTGGTTGGTCGGTTCGTCGAGCAACAGCACTTCCGGGTCCGAGAACAGTGCCTGGGCCAGCAACACACGCAGTTTCCAGCCGGGGGAGACTTCGCTCATCGGGCCGAAATGCTGTTCCAGGGGAATACCCAGGCCCAGCAGCAGTTCACCGGCACGGGATTCGGCGGTGTAGCCGTCCATCTCGGCGAATTCGGTTTCCAGCTCGGCCACGGCCATGCCGTCGTCTTCGCTCATTTCCGGAAGCGAGTAGATACGGTCGCGCTCGGCTTTGACCTTCCACAGCTCCTCGTGGCCCATGATCACGGTGTCGAGCACGGTGAATTCTTCGTAGGCGAACTGGTCCTGGCGCAGCTTGCCCAGGCGCACATTCGGCTCCAGCATGACCTGGCCGCCGGACGGATCGAGGTCGCCGCCGAGGATTTTCATGAAGGTCGACTTGCCGCAACCGTTGGCACCGATCAGACCATACCGGTTGCCGGCGCCGAACTTGACCGAGACGTTCTCAAAGAGCGGCTTGGCGCCGAACTGCATGGTGATGTTAGCTGTGGAGATCAATTACTTTACCTATCAATGGGTTGCGAGCGTGGCGGCAGGAGCCTTCAGGCATGCATCAACAGCGACATCAAGGCGCGAAACCCGGTCGCTGAGCAAAAAATGGGGGATGTGTGTTGGAATTTGGCGCGCATTGTCGCATATGTCAGGCGACAGTTGTATGGCGGCCGACGACGGATGTTCAGCGTTTTGAATGTGGCAAGCCGTTCTCGACGAGGCCGCGCTCAGTAAGTTGTTGCGATTGCCTGTGCGAGCTGCATATCGGTCATGGGGCGCGTGTGAGGGGCCGAGCGGTAGTGTAGAGATGCCTGCTCAAACTGAGCGCCGCGAATTTCGCCCTCGGAGCCAATGAATGCAAGGGCATCATCCTTCGCTTTTTTCATTACTGAGGGCGAGTAGACCGTGAATGCCGTGGTCCCGCCGAGGACAATGGTCGGGAACAGGGTGGTGGCGCTCAGCGCTCTCTCGACCGGGTTCTCCACATACCATGCCATAGCGTTGGTGCTGATCGATGCCATGAGGGCGATTGCCAGCGTCTTCCAGGAATTCATTCTTCGATGCTTCCATTGCGGTCGAAGGACGCACGGTAACAGAGTCGGCTGAGCGCCAGAAACCCGGCCCGTCAGCAATTAAACACAGGCGCATAACGCTCTTCGCGTTTCTTGAAATGAATCGGGGCCATAGGGACTTTTTCACCGTTGACGAATATGTCCGGAAAGGTGAGCGTGAAATCATCCATGTCGCCTTGGCCCAATGCTGTCCCTTTGAACTCGCTGTGGAATGTTTTCCTGGGGTCGAAACCGGTTTTGAGTTGTTCAATGGTGACAGGATAGCTTTGCCCATTCGCCAGGGTGACCGTGACAACGGGCGACGCTGCACTGACCCAAAGCGCCGGGTCGGCCTGTTTGACGGCTGCTGTGCTATTGGATGGGTAGAGCCGTCCGAACAGGCGCAGTTCAGCAGCGGTTGAGCGCTGGTTACCCGGCCAGCTGGATGTGCCGGGTGGCGCCACATAGACCAGCACATGAACCCAGTTGAGTTCTTCTGCCAGTGGGGCATAGCTCATCGCCGCTTTCGGGCCGGGGCAGGTGCGCGAAAGCAGGGCGTTGCTGCCCACCGTCGACTCCGGATGCAGATAGGGCCCCGTGCTGCATCCTGCGAGCAGAAGCAGTAGCGGATACAGGATGTATTTCTTCATAGGGGCAACTCCATTTGCTGTTTGGGTTCGGCGCACAGTGTCGCTTATATCATGCGGCAGATGCGTGGGGGGCCAAGATGGGCTTCGCCAGCGTCTCCGGCATCGCCAGCCATAACAGCGCCAACGCGACGCCCGCCACCCCGGCCAGGGTGAGGAAGGCCGCATTGTAGCCCGCCTGCTGCACCACAAAACCGGCCAGGCTGCTGCTCAAGGCCGCGCCCAGCCCAAATACGGTGGACAGCGCCCCCAGGCTGACGTTGAAACGCCCGGTGCCCTGGGTCAGGTCCTTGACGATCACCGGGAACAGCGCACCGAAGATCCCTGCGCCGATACCGTCGAGCATCTGCACGGCCACCAGCCAGTAGGGATCGCTGGACAGGGTATAGAGCACGCCACGCAGCGGCAGGATCATGAAGCCGAACAGCAACAGCGGCTTGCGCCCCCACACGTCGGCCTTGCTGCCCACCAGCCAGGCCATCGGCACCATCACCAATTGTGCGGCGACAATACAGGCCGAGGTCAGCGGCGTGGCCATCTGCAGGTTGATCTGCGAGAGCTTCTGGCTGACCAGTGGCAGCATCGCCGCATTGGCCAGGTGGAAGAGGGCGCAGCAGACGGCAAACAGTAATAACGGCCGGTTGGCCAGCAAGACCGCAATGCCGGACGGCTGCTCATGGTCGCTGTGGTGGGCAGGGTCGAAGCCCCGGGCCACCTCATGGTCGATCGCCTTGGCGGAGACGCAACTGACCGCGACGACGCTGGCCACCGCCATAAAGGCCATCAGGTAGAACACCACCACGGGGCCGAACAGGTACGCCAGGCCACCGGCCAACAGCGCCGCCACAGCGTTGCCGGCGTGGTTGAAGGTTTCGTTGCGCCCGGTGCGCCGGGTGAACGCACGTGGCCCGGTAATGCCCAGGGAAATCGCGGAAATCGCCGGCGCGAACACCGAGGCGGCGATGGCACTGGCCGCCTGGGTCAAGGCAACCAGGCTGAATGAACTGACGAAGGGCAGCAACAGGCAACTGCCGGTCACCAGCAGGGCGGCAACGGCAATCACCGCGCGTTTGCTGCGCGTGCGGTCGATCAGGGCACCCGCCGGGCCCTGGGTGATCAGCGCGGCGATACCTGCCAGGGTCATGACTACGCCGATACTGGCCGGATCCCACTTGTGCACCGCCAGCAGATAGATGGCCAGGTACGGGCCGAGGCCGTCGCGCACATCCGCCAGGAAAAAATTCAGGCTGTCCAGGGACAGGGTATTACGCAGGTCGGCGTGTGTGGCCATGATCAGGACTTCGCAGGGGGCGTTCAAAGGCTGAACACTCATTGCGCTAGTGACCTGCGCGCAGTTCATTTAGTTTCGCCTGCTGCTGGGGTTTTAATCTGCGGGCTTGTGGCTTATTTTCTTTGCCTCGCCGTATGACTTATCTGGAGACGCAATGGACATGCCCTCAGCTCAACAGGCGATTGCCTGCAACAAGGACGCCTGGGATCAATCCGCCGACCTGCACAAAACCACCGAGACCTGGAGCGCCCTGCTTAACGGGGTCCGCGACCCTGGGTTTTCGTGTCTGGACCCCACCCTTACCGGGCTGTTGCAAGACATCGGCGTTGCCGGCAAAGAGGTGGTGCAGGTGTGCTGCAATAACGGCCGCGAAAGCCTGTCGCTGTTTGGCCTGGGCGCGCGTTTGGTGGTCGGTGTGGATCAATCCCGGGCGTTCCTGCAGCAGGCCCGTGAGCTTGCCGACGTTTCGCCCCACAACCCGGAATTCATCGAAAGCGATATCCACCAGTTGCCATCCCGCTTGCACGAGCGCTTCGACATTGCCTTGGTGACCATCGGCGTGCTGGGCTGGATGCCGGATGTGGCGCTGTTCATGCGCCATGTTGCGAGGACCTTGAAACCCGGTGGCACGCTGGTGATGTATGAAACCCACCCGTTTCTGGAAATGTTCGACCCGCGCGCGCCAGACCCACTGTTGCCGGCCAGTTCGTACTTCCAGCGTGAGCCTTTTGTGCTGCAGGAGTCGATTGTCTATGAGGGGCAGGGCGAAGTGGCGGGGCCGACCTCCTATTGGTATGTGCACACCCTGGGGGATGTGGTGAGCGCGGCGATTGCTGCGCAATTGCAGATCGACCATCTGCAGGAATATGCCCACTCCAATCGCGAAGAACTTTACGACCAGTACGAGCACCAGCCTGCCCAGTTGCCCCTGTGCTTCACGCTGGCCGCCACCAAGCGTCCCGCCTGAGCCGATTCGCACCAGGCAAAAAAAGCCCGCGAACTGGCGGGCCAAGGGATTTACTGGAGTAGGTAGGCTTCACCCTATAGGGCTGAAAGTGAAGGCTTTGTGAAAATGCTGTCGCGCGTTCGGATGGCGTACAGCATCAAGCGCGGCGCACGAAAGTGCGCATGGTTTGGCCTGGGCCGGTACTGAACACGATGGGCCTGGGCATACCTTCATCCGCCGCAATGAACACAAATGAATCCCCCTCGAGGCGATAACTGGCGGGCAGGTGCTTACCGGCGTCATCGCCCAGGGCGTCCACCCAGGTAATGCTTTTGGGAACCGTGCTGCTGTCGAGGAAAAACCGACCCGCCAACAACACCTCGCCACTGACGGTCTTCACTTCGAAGCGGTCGCCGCTGATAGTGGTTAAAGCACCCGGAGCGCTGTGGGCATCGATGGGATTGAGTACGCCACTGTCTTCGAGTGAGGTTTGCTCCCAGGCGCCTTGAAGGGCTTGAATATCCGGGTCTGAAATGGATGACATACAAATTCCTTTTTGCTGCAGGAGTAATTGCCGGACGTTGCCGGCGGTGCTGCCTTTTACCATCTTTCGCCGTTCGATGATCGGTGGTTGCCGGGCCCCAAGGCCAGCCCGTCGAGGCGTCTGCCAGGCACATTCGGTAGACAGGTTTTCACAATTCTTGATTAACTTTTGGTTACAAACTGTGGCTAAATAACTGCCACGGACCACGTATCGGGACATTACTCAGCCGTTCGTGCCAATTGTGTGAATTGTGATTTCAGATGCTGCTATCCATCCTCAGCCGTTGTGGGCGCGCAGGAGCAGCCTGTTTTCTTCTGACATGTGACGAAATCCCTTGAAACTCATCATTGTTGTTCTCTACGTTGCCTCCATTGCGTATGTACACCTGCGTGGTCGGGTGCGGCATAAGCTGGGCCGCCAACTCAGTGATCATTCGACCTTCCTGGCCCCGATCAACTGCTTGCTGTACCTGTGCTCCAGGTTACCCGGCCGTCCCTACCTGTCACCCAGTGACTTTCCTGACTTGAGCCCCCTTGAGGCGCATTGGAAGGAGATTCGCGAGGAGGGCCTGAACCTCATGCACATGGGTGAAATCAAGCGCTCGGACGAGTACAACGATGTAGGTTTCAACTCGTTCTTCAAGTCTGGCTGGAAACGCTTTTACCTGAAATGGTACGGCGAAAGCCATCCTTCGGCGATGAAACTGTGCCCGCGTACTACCGAGCTGTTGCAGGGCATCGGCTCGATCAAGGCGGCAATGTTCGCCGAGTTGCCACCGGGCTCCAAGCTGGTGCGCCACCGTGACCCCTACGCCGGTTCGTACCGTTATCACTTGGGTCTGGTGACCCCGAATGATCCGGGCTGCTATATCAATGTGGACGGCGAGAACTATTACTGGCGTGACGGTGAGGCAGTGATGTTTGACGAGACCTACATCCACTACGCCGAAAACACCACGCAGCAGAACCGCATCATCCTGTTTTGCGATATCGAGCGGCCGATGAAATATCGCTGGGCTGCCAGGTTCAACCGTTGGTTCAGTCGTAACGTCATGGCCGCTGCAGGCTCGCCCAACGATGCAGGCGACAAGACCGGCGGGCTCAATCGCGCATTTAACCGGCTGTACAAGATTCGCTTGCGTGGCAAAGAGCTGAAAAAACGCAACCGCACACGTTACTACCTGGAAAAATGGGCGATCTTCGCGGCCCTGGCACTCATCTTCATACTGATTTGAAGTCGATTCGGGCGTTAGTCACTCCGGTGGCTTTGCGCCCAACTTTTCCCACATTTTTTTACTGATCTTCTGCCGATTGGCGTAGCCGGCCCAAGGATCAACCTTCAGCTCCTGCAAGCGTTGGTGCAGGTTGGCCACCGTCCATTGCTGAGCGCCGCGCAATCCCTTCAATTCCTCGCGACTGACCGGCACCGACACCGGCAGCCCAGCGCGTGCGCGCACCGAATAAGCCGCCACGGTGCTCGCGCCTCGTGCATTGCGCAGGTAATCGATAAAGATCTTGCCTACACGGTTTTTCGGCCCGGAGGTGGCGGTGAAGCGCTCGGGCAGTTGCTCGGTCATGAAATGGGCAATGGCCTTGGCAAAGGCCTTTACGCTGTCCCAGCCATCCCGCCGCGCCAACGGTATGACCAGGTGCAAGCCTTTGCCGCCGCTGGTCTTGACGAAGGCTTCCAACCCCAGCTCGTCGAGTACCGACAAGGTGAGCTGAGCGGCTTCCAGCATGGTTTTCCAGGGCAGCGCCGGGTCCGGGTCAAGGTCCAGCACAAACAGGTCCGGGGTTTCGATCTTGTCCGAGGTGGCGCCCCAGGTATGCAGTTCGAGGGTGCCCATTTGCACGGCCCCAATCAGCGCTTTTGTCGTGTCGATCTCCATCAGGCGCGCATGGCCTGGGTCCAGTGCCGGGTCCAGTTGCTTGATGTTCGGAATCGCCAGGCGCTCCGCGTGCTTCTGGAAGAACTGCTCGCCCTCGATGCCTTCCGGAGCCCTGAGCAGGGACACGGGGCGATGGCGCAGGAAGGGCAGGATCCATTCGCTGATGCCTTCGTAGAACTGCGCCAATTGCTGTTTCTGCGTGCCGCTTTGCGGGTCGATGACGCGGTCGGGGTGAGTGATCGTCACCCCGCTGGCTTTGCGGGCCGCCGGTGCTTTCAGGGTTTTGGCCGCGCGGGGCTGCTCCCGGATGACCTGCGCGGCGGGTTTGTCCGTTCGCAACCCCACAAACGCTGCCTGGCGTACCACGCCCTCTCGGGTCCATTGGGCAAACTGCACCTCGCCCACCAGTGTCGGCTCCACCCAATGTACGCCGCGCGCCTGGGCGCCGGTAAGCGGTTTTGCCAGGGGCGACGCGGTGCGTTCCAAAGGCTTGAGCCGGGCATGGATATTTTTCAGTGAGGCCTGGTCGAACCCGGTGCCCACGCGCCCGGCATAGACCAGCGCGCCATCGGCATGGACGGCCAGCAGCAGCGCACCAAAACCGCTGCGTGAGCCCTGGGGGAGGGTGTAGCCGACGATCACGAACTCCTGGCGCAGGCGGCATTTGAGCTTGATCCAATCGGTACTTCGACTGGAGACGTAGGGACTGCCCTTACGTTTGCCGATCACGCCTTCCAAGGCCAGCTCGCATGCGCTTTCGACAATATCGCGCTGGTTGGCGGCAAACGCCTCGGAGAAACGCAGCAATTTGCTGCGGCTGCCGGACAAGGCGTCTTTGAGCGCGGCGCGACGCTCCTCCAGTGGCGCCTGGCGCTGATCGCTGCCGTTTAAAAACGGCGCGTCGAACAGGTAGTAGACGATGTCCAGGCTGCGGCCGAGCTCAAAGGCATTTTGCAGCGCCTGGAAGTCCGGCAGGCCGTCGTCATTGAGGCTGACCACCTCGCCATCGAGCCAGCTGTCCTTGAGCTTCAGGGCCTGCAGGGCCTTGACCTGGCGTGGCAGGCGCTCGGTCCAGTCGTGGCCATTGCGGGTAAACAGGCGTACCTCGCCGTCGCGGATGCGGGCGAGCATGCGGTAACCATCGAACTTGATCTCGTAGTGCCAGTCGCCTTCGGGCGCACGGTCCACCAGGGTCGCCAGTTGCGGGGCGAACTGCTCGGGGAGGGCCGTTGCCCGCTTCTGTGGTTTGGCGCGAGGCCTGGTCTTGGGTTCACCGACCGAAGCGTCACTGAGCACGCTCTTTGGCTGGGCCTGGACGATATCGTATTCGGTGGCGGGGCGGGCCTGCTGGTCTTTTTCCTTGATCAGCAGCCACTGCTCCTTGTCGCCGCTGCCCTTGAGGCGCGTACGTACCAGCGCCCAGTCACCGGAGAGCTTTTCACCGACCAGGGTAAATTTGAGTTTGCCGGCGGCATAGGCCTTGCGCGGGTCGTCGTGGGGTTGCCAGATGCCGCGGTCCCACACGATCACATCGCCGGCGCCGTACTGGCCGGCCGGGATGCTGCCCTCGAAACCGCCATAGCTCAGGGGATGATCTTCAACGTGCACGGCCAGGCGTTTCTGGCTCGGGTCCAGGCTCGGTCCCTTGGGCACTGCCCAACTGAGCAGCACCCCGTCAAGCTCAAGACGGAAGTCATAGTGCAGGTTGCGCGCAGCGTGCTTCTGGATCACGAAGCTCAGGGCCGACGCCTTGGGCTTACGGCCCGGTGCGCGGCCTGATGGCTCGGCGGTGACCTCGAAATCGCGTTTACGGTTGTATTCGCTCAGGGGCTTGGCCATGTGGTTCTCCCGCATACGTCAGGCTCAAGAGGCCTTTTTGCCGGTTTTTTTCGCGGCCGGTTTTTTCGTCGTCGGCTTGCCGGCCAGGCTGCGTTTGAGCAGCTCGGTCAGGTCGATCACATCGGCGGACTTGCGTTCCTCGCTGCCTTCCTGGGATTCGACGTCTTCGATCTTGCCGGCCTTGGCTTTCTTCGCCACCAGCGCCATGATTTTTTCCTGGAAACTGTCGCGATAGTCCTCGGGCTGCCAGTCGGCGCTCATGTCTTCCACCAGGCGCCTGGCCATGTCCAGCTCGCCCTTGGCCAGGCTGGGTTTGGTCACATCGCTGGGCAGTTCCAATTCATCCAGGCTGCGCACTTCAGCCGGCCAGCGCAGCATCACCAGCACCAGCGCCGACTCCAGGGGCATCAGTGCCGCCAGGTGTTGCTTGGTGTGCAACACCACATTGGCCAGGGCCACCTTGCGGGTTTTCTTCAACGTTTCGCGCAGCAGTGCGTAGACCTTGCCACCGCGTTTATCCGGGGCCAGGAAGTAGGGCGTGTCGATGTTCTGCAACGGAATCTGGTCGCTGGCGACAAACGCGATGATTTCGATGGTCTGGGTCGACTTGGGGTGGGCAGAGCGGATCTCATCTTCGCTGAGTACCACATAGCGGCCTTTCTCAAACGCTACGCCCTTGACGATATTCTCCTTGGTGACCTCCTTGCCGGTGGCCTTGTTGATGCGCTTGTAGCCCACCGGGTCCATGCTGCGCTTGTCCAGCCAGTCGAAATCCACGCCCTGGGCGGACGTGGCCGAGACCAGCGATACCGGAATATGAACCAGGCCGAAACTGATGGCGCCTTTCCAGATTGCCCGTGGCATACGTGCGATTCCTTAACAAGAAGCTGTGTTCTGGTGACTCGAAGGCTGCGTGAAAAGTTTCGCCGGGCAGATGCGTGGACAGATCTCGTTACACCTGATCAGAAACTATTTAGTTACGAAAGCCGAACCCAGGGCGTAGCGTGGTATCGAAAGCACGTACTCCTCGCCCCAGAGAGGCTTTGTCATGAACAGCTGTGTGCGTCATCTCGCGGTGCTGGTGTTGGGCCTGGCACTTGGGCCAGTTGCCCTCGCGCAAAACCTGCCCGGCAGAAGCGATTCCAATACCGGCCCGATCCACCGGGCCAACCCCAACAGCATGCAGGGCACCCAGCCCAATACGCCGGCGGTGCGTGGTATTCAGACCGTGCCAACGCCGCGCACACCGACCCTGGAAAACGGTGGTATCGGCAATCGCTACCCGCAACGCGATGCGGCCCCCAGCCGTCCCGCCACCGAAACCAAAGCCCCCACCTATGATGCCAACGGCAATCGCCGGTAAGGACGCTGTCTTATGTTTATACGCAAAACCCTGCTCGCCACCCTGTGCGCCACCGCGCTGCTTGCGCAGACGGCCGTTTATGCCGCCGATGGGCAGCAGTTCCCCAGTGAACAAGGCAGCATCACCGCGACTCCGATTGCCAAGGGCCTCGATCACCCGTGGGCCGTGGCGTTTCTACCCGACCAGCAGGGTTTCCTGGTGACCGAGCGTCCGGGCCACCTGCGCTTTGTCAGTCCGGACGGCAAGCTGTCTGCGCCGTTGACCGGCGTGCCTGAGGTGTGGGCCAAGGGGCAGGGCGGTTTGCTCGATGTGGTGCTGTCGCCGGACTTCAAGCAGGACCGCATGGTCTACCTGACGTACGCCGAAGGCGGCGGCAAGGGCGGCACGGCCGGCACCGCTGTGGGTCGCGGGCGCCTGGCGCCGGACCTGAGTGGCTTGACCGATTTCAACGTGATCCTGCGCCAGGAGCCGAAACTCTCCACCGGCAACCACTTCGGTTCGCGCCTGGCCTTCGACCGCGATGGCTACCTGTTCGTGACCCTGGGGGAAAACAACGACCGCCCGACCGCCCAGGACCTGGACAAGCTGCAGGGCAAAGTCGTACGGATCTACCCGGATGGCCGCGTACCCGATGACAACCCGTTTGTCGGTCAAGCCGGGGTACGTCCCGAGATCTGGTCCTACGGCCAGCGCAATCCGCAGGGGCTGGCGCTGAACCCATGGAGTGGCACGCTCTGGGAAAACGAACACGGGCCGCGCGGCGGTGATGAAATCAACATTATCGAGCGGGGCAAGAACTACGGCTGGCCGCTGGCGACTCACGGCATCAACTATTCGCTCACACCGATTCCCGAGGCCAAGGGCAAGACCGCAGAAGGCACCGTGGCGCCCCATCATGTGTGGGAGAAATCACCGGCCATCAGTGGCATGGCCTTCTACGACGCCGACCGGTTCAAGGCGTGGCAGCACAACGTGTTCATCGGTGCGCTGGCCAGCCAGGAACTGATTCGTCTGCAGTTCGATGGCGACAAGGTTATCCATGAAGAGCGCTTGCTGGGCGGCTTGAAGGCACGCATTCGCGATGTGCGGCAGGGGCCGGATGGCTTTCTGTATGTGCTGACGGATGAGGACGATGGCGTGCTGTATCGAGTGGGCCTCAATCAGGATTGAGCAATGAACCGCAAGCTTGAAGTTTCAAGCTTGCGGCTTCAGTCAAAGCCCGAGTTCGGACAACCCCGGATGCTCATCCGGGCGCCGTCCCAGCGGCCAGTGGAACTTGCGTTCGCTCTCCTTGATCGGCAGGTCGTTGATGCAGGCAAAACGATTGGCCATCAGGCCATTCTCGTCGAACTCCCAGTTCTCATTGCCATAGGAGCGGAACCAGTTACCCGAGTCGTCGTGCCATTCGTAGGCATAGCGCACGGCGATGCGGTTGTCGGTAAAGGCCCATAGCTCCTTGATCAGCCGATACTCCAGCTCCCTGGCCCATTTCCGGGTGAGAAAGCCCTTGGCCTCTTCGCGGTTATGGGCGAATTCGGCGCGGTTACGCCACTGCGTGTCCAGGGTATAAGCCAGCGACACCCGATGCGGGTCGCGGGAATTCCAGCCGTCTTCGGCCAGGCGCACTTTTTCAATCGCCGATTCACGGGTAAACGGCGGCAAGGGCGGACGTGTTTCTGCGGTAGATGACATCAGGCGGCTCCTCAAAACCATACAGCGTTATCGAAAGTTGCCAGGCGGGTGCGTTCACAGTCCCAATAACGTTCGCGCCATGCATTGCGCATTATCGGCAGCTGTTGAATCACCCATGACCAGGGCAACGGTAATGGCGCCATCGATCAGGATCAGCAGTTGCGCGGCCTGCCGTTCGGGGTCGGGGGTACCATGTGCTTGGCACAGTTCGAGTGCGTACTCGAACAGTTTCTGTTTATGGGCCTTGGCCAGCAGGCGGACCGGGTCGTGCGGGTCGCCGGTTTCGCCACTGGTGTTGATAAAGGCGCAGCCGCGAAAATCCGCCGAGCCGAACCAGGCCTTGAGCGCGTCGAACAGCGCGAGCAAGCGTGCGCCGCTGCCATCGACGCGCTCCACTTCGGCGCGCAGCCAGTGCATCCAACGCTCGTCACGGCGCTGCAGGGCCGCGATCACCAGCTCATCTTTATTGGCGAAGTAACGGTAAATGCTTTTTCGCGAGACGCCGGCGGTTTTCACCAGGAAGTCCATGCCGGTGGCGGCGATGCCGTGGCGATAGATCAACTTCTCGGTGACGTCGAGGATAATGTCGCGGGTTTCATTGGGGGTCATATCGTTCATGGCTGCTAAAGTAGAACGATCGTTCTTCTTGGTCAACAGGAATTTTACTCTCTGCCACTGCGAGACCTGAGCACCCCCATGGTGTAAGCTCGGGGCCTCTTCGGATTCGACCCATTGCGAGCCTTATGCCGTCGTTCTTCAAACGCTCCCTGTTGCCCAAACTGCGCGGTTTTCCCCTGACCCCCGACGCCATTGACGTGCTGTCCGGCGCTGACGCGTTCCGTCGCTGCCTGCTGGAGAACATCGCCACGGCCACCCGCCGCATCTACATCGTCGCGTTGTACCTGCAGCAGGACGAGGCAGGGCAGGAGATCTACGACGCCCTGCACGCCGCCAAGGCCGCACGGCCGGAGCTGGACATCGTGGTGGTGGTCGACTGGCTGCGCGCCCAGCGCGGGCTGATCGGTGCCGGCAAGCAACCGGGCAACAGCGCCTGGTACCAGGCCATGACGCAGCGCCATGCCAGTGAAGTGCCGGTGTACGGCGTACCGGTGCAAACCCGCGAGCTGTTCGGCGTGCTGCACCTCAAGGGCTTCGTGATCGATGACAGCGTGTTGTACAGCGGTGCCAGCCTGAACAACGTGTACCTGCACAAGTTCGATAAATACCGCTTTGACCGTTACCACCTGATCCACAGCCAGCCCCTGGCGGATTCCATGCAGCACTTGGTAGAACACGGCCTGGTGGCCTCCAAGGCCGTGCACCGCCTCGACCTGCCCAACCCGCCGACCACCCGCAGCCTGCGCAACGACATCGGCGACCTGCGCAGCCGTCTCAAGCACGCGGCCTACGACACCACCGCAGGGCAGTTGCCCAACGGCCACCTGTCTGTCAGCCCGTTGCTCGGCGTGGGCAAGAACAACCCGTTGAACCGCGTGATCCTCGAACTGATCGCCAGCGCCCAGCACCAACTGACCATCTGTACGCCGTACTTCAACCTGCCGCTGCCGGTGACCCGGGAGATCAACCGCGCCCTGGCGCGTGGGGTGAAGGTCGACATCATCGTCGGCGACAAGACCGCCAACGATTTCTACATCCCGCCCAGCGAACCCTTCAAGGTGATCTCGGCACTGCCGTACCTGTACGAAATCAGCCTGCGCCGTTTCGCAAAACGCCATCAACCGGTGATCGACAGCGGCCAGTTGAACCTGCACCTGTGGCGCGACGGCGACAACACCTACCACCTCAAGGGCATGTGGGTCGATCAGCGCTACACCTTGCTCACCGGCAACAACCTCAACCCACGGGCGTTTCGTCTCGACCTGGAAAACGCCTTGCTCGTCGATGACCCCCAAGGCCAGTGGCTGGAGCCGCGACGCACGGAGCTGGCGCAGATCTTCCAGCACACCACGCGGATCGAGCGTTACCAGGACTTGCAAACCCTGGTGGATTATCCGCAGGCGGTGGGCAAGTTCCTGCGTCGCGTCAGCCGGGTGAGGATTGAGCGATTGCTGTACCGAATCCTTTAAGCCGCCTTGTGAAATCATCAGCAATGCAATCGTAGAGGGTATCGGACAGTTCCTATATCCAGCCTGGGATAAGCGTCTTTAGATTGCCTCTCACCGTTCACGGATGGACGGATCCATTCTTAATGGACTCATCCGAGAGAGCGATGACTATGTTGATGCTACTGCCTCACAGCCGCCCATCCGTTCCGGAGTTTCCCACCCCACCCAGCGCAGTGCCTGCTGCGCCTGATCCCATACCGACTCAACCACCCACCCTGCGCAGGCGGCGATCCACTGCCGATGCAACGCCGGCCGCGGCTGGCCCGTGGACGCGACTGCCTCCCCGGGATCAGGCGCGCACTGCCGCCGCCGACACTCAGTTGGCTGAGCGCGTTGCCGCCGCTGAAAGCAGCGGCTACACGATGGTCGAGGTGCCGCCGGACAGCAGTCCGGGCCTGGCAACGCGCTTGTACCAACACCTGCTGAACCGGCCAGCGTTGCAACAGTGGATTGCCGAGCAGCGCCTTGAGCCTGCGACCCTGACCTTTCACCGCGATCATATCGAGGGCTACGCCAACCATAATGGTGTACGCAGCGCCGTCAGATTCAGCCTGACCGATAACTCCGGCTGGAACGAAGTTTCCCGCACCCTGAGGCCGATTCGAGAACTGCTGGACCCCTCGGACCAGGGGCTGCCTTTTATCGGGCCAGACGACGCATTGTGGCTGCCGCGCCAAGGGGTCGGCCAGATCACTGCCGGCAACCTTGAGCAGACCTGGCAAGTGATCAGCGAACTGGAGGAGCGCCTTGCCCTGGCCGATCGCCTTGAAGCAGAACTTGAAGAACTGCCGGACACTGCGCGTACGGACTGGTCGGATCATGAGACCGAGCTTTCACCGGCATCGTCATTGCCCCGGCATAGCCAGGCTGCGGTGGAGCGTTTGCAGCGGTTTGTCACGTGCCCGCAAATGGTTCGCCTGCTGGAGCAGGAGGGCTTCGCCTGGGCCGGTGCGCCATTCAGGGTGTCTGAAGGCAGGCTTGAGCGCCTGAGTCCGGTAGGCGGTTGGGTGAATCTGACCCGCTACGTGGAAGCCGTACCGGAACTGAACGATGAGTTCGAGGCACTGGCGGCGCTCAGCGTGCCCTTGGGCAACGCCCTGTACTCGACGCCACGCTACGACATGCGCCAGCTCCTGGATTTCAAGGGCTTGGGCTCGGCGCGTACCGTGAGTGAAACGCGCAACCTGGTTGCCTGGTTGCGCACTGCCTTGCCAACGCCGCCGCCATTGGGGGACTACGGCGCGTTGTTGCCCCAGGAGTGGAAGCCGGGCACCTTGACCGCAGACGATCAAAAGCACATGGGCACCATGGCCGACATCCGCCTGCGCGGTCCCCTGGCTCGTGGGTTCAGCGCATTGTCCGGGGTCACATTGCAGGCGTTGCAGGCCGACCCGCAGGCTCACCTGGACAGGCTGCTGGACAGCCCGGATGCCTTGGCGTTCGGCGAGCAAATGGCTGGCGCGCTGCGCTGGCAGGTGGGCCAGGGCGCTAACTCGACGCTGCCCAGGACGCTGCTCCAGCAACTGGTAACCGCCGCGATCAAGCTGCACGTCGATCCCTCGATGTCCGACAAGCCCGGGGAAGTGGCGGGCTATCCGATCTACCAGCCGACGAACATGGGGCGCTCGTTCAGTCAGGTACGCCGTGACATCGAGCGCCACCTTCAGCACAACAAAGGCCTGGACCCCAAGCTGGCGGTGTTGGCTGCCCACGTGTGCCTGGCGCAGGCGGCGCCGGAAATGCTCGTGCGCGATGTGCCCGAGTCCGTGAGTATCGGCACGCCGGCCTGGATGGAGCTGCGCCTGGGCTGCGCATTGGCCGATCACAATGCGCCAGGGACGTCGAGGATGATGAATGAACAGCAGGTCACCGACTTGACCACCCTGGAACCCGTCAGTGACGCGCAGGCGACGCTGATGCAACTCAATGCCTTGAAAGTCATCGCTGATTGGGGGGTGTTGAACGGCTGTATCAGGCAGCGCAGTGACAGTGGATACTCGTCGGGGGATATCCAGGAGGCGGCGCGGGTATTTTTCCGCCAGCGTGAAGACGTCGCCACCGCCTTCACGACTGCGAGCAGTGAACTGCCGACGCGCAAGGCGCTGGCGATCAAGGAATTGCTGCGCGTGTTTCCTGGTATCACCCAGGCCGAACTGGAAGGCATGACCGTGCATGTGGCCAGTGCAGAGGATCGTCGCAACCTGCCGGTCTCGGAACCGCGCACCCGCTCGTTGGTGGAGACCTATATGACCGGCGACCTGGCACCGGGCAAATGGGTGCTCAGTGACGACATGCCTGCTTTCCCCGCGACGGCGAAAACGCCTTACCACCACGCGCGGGCACCCCAGGTAACCGAGGCGGCGCGGGCCAGGCTCGATACACGTATTCGCCGTCTGCCCGAGCTGGATAAGTTGCTGGAAAACTCGGTGCTCCAGCACCGGAAAAAGCTCCAGGACGCATACGCCACCAAGCTTAAGCTGATGTTTGCCGAGTTGCCTCTGGAGGATCGCAAGTTGCTGGAACTGGGCAAGGTCGAACTTTTCACCTTGCGCCGGGAAACCGGGAAGATCCAGGCCGAGGAGACCGACGCACTCAAAGACGCCAGCAGGGCGCGCCACGGCACCCTGATGCGCGTTGAGCATGGACCCACGGTCGTGCATTTCGAGGTGTTCGCCAACGGCAAGATCATCAAGCGTACGGATCTACCCGACGCGATGGAGCTCGACGGCGTCATTCACCGCGAGGGTTTTCCATCACCCCATGGCCCGGTGTATTTACCGGTGGTACGCGGCGCGCAGATGAACCTTGATTTGGACGCCTATGCCAACGGTTCCCATCCTGATCCCAACCCAGCATTCCAGGCGGTGATCGTGTCGGCGTTGGGCGGCGCATTTGCTGCGCGAGAATTACCGCCCAGCCATACGCCGGAATCGTTCGTCCCGGACACCTACAGTTCGCGAAAAACAGCGAGCATCGTCAACAGGATCGCCCAGGACAACTTTTACGAGCCCGCCGAAAGCATGTTGCAACGCGCAAGCGAGTCACTGCCGCTGGAGAAGCACCGTGAAGCGCGGGCACGCGATCATGCCTTTCTACTGGGGTTCGTGCCGTTCGTGGGGGCGTATCAGGAGTTCAAACAAGGCAATATCAGCGCAGGTCTGGCCAACCTGGCACTGGATGTAGTCGGCGTGGCCATTGGTGCGGGTAGCCAGGCCCGGGCGCTGATCCGCTCGGCCAGGGCCCTGGTGCCCCGCCGCCTGACCCAGCTTGTTACACGACTCAAGCCATCGGCGATTGCAGTGCCCCAGGTGAAAGCTGGAGCGAGTTTCAGCGATCGAGCATTTGACTTCATCAAGCAGTCCGGTTTGTTTACCAGTGCGGCGCTGAACCCGCTGGATGGTTACCCGCAGATGATCAATGCCGCGACCAAGGGACTGGTAAAACTGCCGGCGTTGCTGGCGGGTGGGGCAATGAAGTGGGGCAAGACGGTCCCGCATCTGGTGACCGCCGAGGAGAAGTTGCGTGCGTATCTGCTGATTGCAGCCGGGCAGGCGAGCGGCACGGAGGCGCCCGTGGTGACACCGACAGCGGGCAAGGCGGGGCGTTATCGGGAGGTTGACGTGCACGCCACGCCATACAACGGCCGCTGGTATGCGATTGACCCGCGCAGCGGCGCGCCTTTCGGCACGCCACTGAACGGCTTCCAGCCAACCCGTTGAGCCGACGACCTCCCGCGCCAGGCGCGGGAGGCCGTATCAGTTCAGGCCCAGCTTGCCGCGCAGGGTCGACAGGTCTTCGGCCAGGGTGTTGACCGGACCTACCAGCGCCTTGCGGTCGTTTTCCTTGACCTTGTCGTAGGTCTGGAAGCCGCCGTCCTTGGTCTTGTACTTGGCCAGGATCTTGTCCACGCTGGCGAAGTTCTTGTCGACCTTGGCCAGGAAAGCCTTGTCCTGTTTCTCGATCTGGCCACGGAACAGGTCGACGATTTTCTTCGCACCGTCGATGTTGCCCTGGAAATCATACAGGTCGGTGTGGCTGTAGCGGTCTTCTTCACCGGAGATCTTGGTGGCGGCAACTTCTTCCAGCAACGCAGCGGCACCGCCGACGACTTTCTCCGGCGGGAAGGTCAGGCCGTCGACACGGGTTTTCAGGTCGTTGACGTCAGTGTTGAGCTTGGCCGTCAGGGCTTCCAGGCCTTTGGTGGTGTTCTGGGAGAACAGCGCGTACTCGATGCGGTGGAAACCGGTGAAGTCTTCGGCGGTCACGCCTTTTTCGTGGTCATCGACCCGGGAGTCAATGGACGCATCCAGGTCGCTGAACAGCTCGGCGATCGGCTCGATGGACTCATAGTGCACGCGGGTCGGCGCGTAGAGCTTCTTGGCGGTGGCCAGGTCGCCCTGGTTGATGGCGTCGGTGAACGCCTGGGTCTGGGTGACCAGCTCGCCGATTTCTTCGGTGACGTAGATCTTGTAGTCCGACACCGGGCCTACCAGGTCCAACGGCGCGGTAGCGGCAAACGCTGCCAGCGGCGAAAGGGTCATTAACAACGACAACGCGATAGTCGACTTCTTCATGGGACGTGTTCCGCTCTGGTTTGTTTTAGGTGTGGGCAGTGGTTTGAAAAGGCGTTGCAGCGAGCAGCGTGCGCCCGATGAAATCCTTAGGTCCGGTGACCCCCGGCAAGGTGAAGAAATACCCGCCGCCGACCGGCTTGAGGTATTCCTCCAGGGGTTCGCCGTTGAGCCGGGTTTGCACGCTGATAAAGCCTTTCTCCAGGTCAGCCTGGTAGCAGATGAACAACAGCCCCATGTCCAGCTGACCGTTTTTATTGACGCCGTTGGAGTAGTTGAACGGCCGACGCAGGATCAGGTTGGCCTGGGTCTGCGGGGTGCGCGGGTTGGCCAGGCGGATATGGGCATCGAGCTTGGTCAGCTTGCCTTCCGGGTCCTTGCTGTAGTCGGGCACCTGGGATTCTTTCTGGCCATCCATGGGCGCGCCGCTGGTCTTCACACGGCCGATGATGCTTTCCTGCTCCTGCAGAGGCGTGCGGTCCCAGCGTTCGACGAAGTTGCGGATGATGCGCACCGCCTGGTAGCTGCCATGGGCCGCCCAGCTCGGTTCGTCGCTGCCGGGTTGGACCCACACAATCTGGTCCATGGCCTTGTTGTCGTTGGAGTTGGGGTTGGCCGAGCCGTCGCGGAAACCCAGGAAGTTGCGCGCGCTTTGTGCCGGTTCGCCGGGTTTGGCCGGTGCCTGGGGCGGCACGCTGCCTTCCTGCTTCCAGCGCACCAGCAGCAGGTCGGGCAGGTTTTTCACGATGTCGCGCAGGGCGTGGATATTGGTGTCCGGGGTGTTGGAGCTGAATTGCAGGCTCAGGTCGCCGTGGCACTGCGCCGGTTCCAGCGCATCGTTGGGGAAGCCCACCATGCGGATCAGGCGCTTGGGTTTGACGGCGGCCAGGCCGAAGCGCTCATCGAACAACGATGCGCCGACGGACACGGTGATGGTCAGGTTATCCGGCGTGACCACCGGGCCGAGGATGCCGGAATCGGTGGGCGGCAGCTTCGGGTCGACCTGGGGTACGGTGCCGCCGGTCATCAGGAAGCCGATGCGTTCGTTCAAGGTGCGGAACAGGCGCTCCAGGTCTTCGCGGTCGCTGGCCAGGACGTCGAACGCCACGACCATGCCGCAGGCCGGGCGTGGGGTGACGATGCCGCTCTGGTGCTGGCCGAAAAAATCGTGGTGGTCCTGGGTCTTGTCGCTGCGCGGTGCGGTGGTGACTTGCTCGGCGGCGGCCGCCATGGCCGGGCAGGTCAGGGTGCTGCCGGCAATGGCGGCACCGGTGGCGGCCATGCCCAGGAGGACACGGCGACGTTGTGCTGAAAACTGTTCTGAATCACTCATGTGTGCGGTCGTCTTCACTGCAGGCCGGAAAGGCCAAGGGCGGGGTCGATTCCATCGAGTGCGGCGGCCAGAGCCTTGGCCTTGTCGGCGATCTGCTTGCGCTGATCGGCGGTAACGCTGTCATACGTGGCGTAGCCCTTATCGAGCTTGAAACCCTGGAGCTCGGCATCGAAGGCGGCGAGGGCGCTGTCGACTGTCGGCAGCAGGTCGGCGGCGGACTTGGTCAGCAGCGGACGCATCAGTTCGACCACCTTGTGCGCGGCCTCCAGGTTGGCGGCGAAACCATTCAGGTCGACATGGCTGTAGCGCTCTTCTTCACCGCTGATGGCGCGTACATCCGCCAGGCTGTTGAGGTTGCGCACCACGATGCTCACCAGTTGTTCCGGCGGCAGTGACTGCGCCAGCAACTGCTGTTTGAGGCGGGTGACATCGGTGACCAGGCGCTGCGCAATCGGCCCCAGGCCATCAAGGCTGCGTTGCTGGAACAGGCTGTATTCGAGGCGATGGAAGCCGCTGAAGGCCGGGTCTTGCTCACGTTTTTCAAAGTAATCGGCCCGGGCGTTGATGGCGTTGTCCAGCTCGGCCAGGCGCTGCGAGGCCGGGGCCAGACGTTGGTAAGCCTCTCGGGCCGGCACATACAGCGCTTGCGCCTGAGCCAGGTCATCGGCGTCGATCGCCTGTTGCAGGGCGGTCACGGCCTTGACCAGGGCACTGCCCTGGCTGCTCAGGTACACGCGAAACTCCGACAGCGGGCCGATAAACGCCACCATCGACGGCTTGGCCTTGGCCTGTGCGTCGGATTCTGCGGTTGGCGTCACATGCAGGGTGCCGCGCGGGTTGCTCAGCAGGCCGCAGGTAATTGCATAGTCGCCTGGCAGCAGGTTGGCGTTGATCACCTGGCTCAGGCCGGGGGCGATGTTTTCGCGCTCTTCGACCACCAGCACGCCGTCGAGGATTTCCCACTCCACCGCCCGGTCAGAGCGGTTGATGATGCGAAAGCTCGCACGGCCGGCCGGCACCGTCAGTGCATTGGGCTCGCAGGCATGGCCATGGATGGTCACGGCGATTTCATCGTGGTTGGTCTGGCGCTTGCTGGCCGCCAGCTGCGAGGCGTAATAGAACAGGCCACCGGCGGCGATCATCACGACCACCGAGCCGGCTACCGCCCAGCGCAGGGCGCGGGGGGGCGAAGCGGGTTGAGGCGTTGGGTTGGACAAGAGACGGTCCTTACTGGCTGGAAACGGAAGAAGGGCTGGCGGCAGGCTTGGGCGGTGCCGCGGGCAGGAAAAACATCACCAGCGCCACCACCAGATACATCAGATAGGCGCCCAGGGTGCTGACGGTCGGCGCTTCCTGGTAGCCGAACATGCCGGCCAGCACTGAGCCCAGGGGGCTGTCCATCGGCAATGCGGCGCTGAAATCGAACAGCACGGTCTGCCAGTGGTTCCACACGCCCGCTTCATGCAGGGCTTGCACCGAATTGGCGAGGATGCCGGCGGCGACCACGAGGATGAACAGGCCGGTCCAGCGGAAAAACGCACCGAGGTTCAGGCGCATGCTGCCGGTGTAGATCAGGAAGCCGACGATGATCGCCAGGACCAGGCCGAGCAGGGCGCCAATCGGTGCGCCTGGGCCCTCGCTCTGTTGGAACACCGCCAGCAGGAAGAACACGGTTTCCAGGCCTTCACGAGCGACGGCGAAGAACACCATGAGGATCAATGCCGTGACCTGGTGTTTGGAACCGGTCAACGCCTGGTCAAGGGAGGCGTGCAACGAATGCTTGATGGAGCGCGCGACCTTGCGCATCCAGAACACCATGGAGCTGAGGATGCCCACGGCGACCAGGCCGACGATGCCCTCGAACAATTCCTGCTGCTTCTGCGGAAACTCGGCACTGACCAGTTCCAGGCCACCGCCCACCAGCAAGGCCAGGGCCGCGGCGAGGAACACGCCGATCCACACGGCGGGCATCCACTGGCCGCGGCCGGTTTGTTGCAGGTAACTGGCGATGATGCCGACGATCAGCGCGGCCTCAATGCCTTCGCGCAGCATGATTAAAAAGGGAACAAGCATCGGGCACCGCAGCTTAAGTAGATAGGAGGCTAAGTTGTAACATAATGATACTCATTGCTAAACAGGAAAACTTGACGTTTGCTGAACAATGGCTGAACGGTGGTGGCGAATCGCAACCCACCTTATGATGCGCGGCATCGATAGCGCCGCCGGATTGCCCAACCTCCCATGTCGGAAAAAGACACCATCTCCATCCATCTCGTGCGCGAAGCCTTGTTGCAGAGCTGCGCACCGGGGCCGGCCACCGTCGAAGCCTTGAGCAAGGTCGGGATCGAGCCGGCATTGCTGGAACAGCCCGTGGCCCGCGTTCCGGCCACCGCCTACGCCCGTTTGTGGCGTCTGCTGGCCAGGCGCATGGACGATGAGTTCTTCGGCATGGACCCGCGCAAGCTCAAGTCCGGTAGCCTGGAGTTCCTTTGTCGCGCCGCCATTGCACAGCCCAGCCTGGCATCGGGCCTGCACACCGGCCTGGGGTTCCTCTCGCTGATGCTGGAACACCTGCCGGCCCAGTTGGTGCGCCAACAGAGCCTGGCGGAAATCGTGTTGCAAGAACCCGAGCCGGCGCCCAAGCGCGCATTCACCTATTTCACCTACTGGATGATCGTGCACGGCGTCGCCTGCTGGCTGGCAGGCCGGCGCATCCCGATCCTGGCCATCGAACTGCGCTGCCCGCAGCCGGACTTTTGCGATGACTACCAGGTGATGTTTTCCGACAACCTGCGTTTTGATCGGCCACGCACGCGGATGATCTTCTCCGCCGACTGCCTCGACCTGCCGATCAAGCGCAGCCCGGAAGAACTCAAGCGCTTCCTCGCCCATGCGCCGGCCAACATCCTGGTCAAATACCGCAACCCCGACAGCCTGGCTACGCGCATCAAGCACGACCTGCGGCAAATGCCTCCCGACACCTGGCCTGAAACCGAGGGCCTTGCGGCCACGCTGTGTATCTCCGCTTCCACGCTGCGCCGCCGCCTGGCGGAAGAAGGGCAGAGCTACCAGGGACTCAAGGACAGCGTGCGCAAGGAGTTGGCGATTGTCTGGCTGGCCGAACCGCAGATCAGCTTTGCCGAGATCGCGGCGCGGTTGGGGTTTGCCGATACCAGTTCGTTTTATAAGGCGTTTCGCAAGTGGGTGGGGTCCAATCCTGGGCATTACCGCAGTTTGATCCTGGGGGAACCTCGTTGAGTCGCGCACAGGCTGCTGGCGGCCAGGACTTTTCCGATCCCATCCATTCATGTTCCGGGGCAGGGTAGACACTCTTCAATCGTGAAAGCGAGTTCTCCTGATGTCCAAGGTCGTTGCTACGCCTGAACCTGTTGCAGTGGGTTTGCCATCCACGGCCGCCGGGATTCAGCCAGATCGTTCCCCAGAGGTCATCCGTCCGGAGCCTTTGCTGCGCCCTTCGACGCTGGTTCATCACATTCCAGGCCAATTGCAGGGCATCAGCGATTTTTCGCAAGCCCTGCTCGACACGGCGATACTGGAAGCCAGAAATAAGGAACGCTGGATCGCTGCCCTGGAGCACCACGTGCAGGGCAAGGCGGATCAGGACACTATCGACCTCGCCGAGATCCGCTTTTCAAGCGTCACGAGATCCACGCTGGCGACCGATGTACAGCGTGGGCGCAAGGCCCTGGCCGCTTTGGCAAATCGTCCCGGCATGCAGGCGGCCTTGGAAAAATATGGAATCGACAGCCAGACTGCCCATCTACGCATCTTCGATGGACGCTTGGAGGTATTGGACAGTGCAGGGCGCTGGATCGATTTGAGCGACTCTGTATCCGCCCGGCCAGGCTTGAAGAAACGCTTCGACACGCTGTTGGATATGGCGCGAACCACCGGACATATTCTGCACTCCACGGGCGAAGTCGATGCATTGCAGATGCTGCGCGTGACGCTGCCCAACGCCGACGGGCAGGATGTCCCGCGCTCGGCCAAGGTCATTCGCAACCTGATTGGCTGGCAGCGCCATCCGCTTCCCTCCAGCCCGCCGATGGGCAACTATACCGGGCCCTGGCTGGCGCTGGACTCGCCGCTGAAACTCAGCCAGCAAGACCGCCAAACGCTGGTTGGGTCCTTTGAACGCTTCGTCGGCCCGCAGTGGCTGGATAAGCAGCCGCCTCTTTCCGGAGACGTCGATGCGCACATCCTTGGGCGGTTACGCAGCCAGAAGAATCTCAATGTGTACCGCCAGCACCGCTTGCTGGAAGGGCTGAACGCTCCCCACGATGGTTGGCGCAAACAGCAGCTCAATCAGTTGCAGGTTACCGCCCATCTGTTGCGTATTGATCCGCACCTGGGGCAGCAGAGAAATCACGTGGCGGGGTATGACCTGTACTCGCTGCAAAATGCCGGGCTCAAGATGGCCGATGCCCGCGAAGACCTGCACATGCACCTGGTGCACCGCAAAGGCGTGAGTCCGGACGCCGTGGAGGTTGTCAGCCATCTATTCCTGGCGACTGTCGCGCCGGAGTTTCTGGTGCGGGATATCCCCGACACCGTGCATATCGGTTCTCCCGCCTGGCTGGTGTTGAGGAAAACCGTTGCCCTGCTTGAAGCCCACGCGCCAGGATCGAGTCGGACCCTGACCTATGCTCAAGTGCTGGAGCGCGCGGCTCTCCAGCCTCCAACACCCGCACTGGTGCCGTTGTTCCAGGCGGCCGAGGCAGATCCGTTGCTGGATTGGGGCGTGCTCAATGGCGTGATCGCGGGCCGTGCCGATGACCGTTACACCGTGGAAGATCTGCGCAAGAGCGCGGGCAAATACAAGGACTATATCGAGACCACTCAAAAGGCCACTGCGGTCCTGCAGACCCCTCCCGTGACGCGCAGAGCCTTGGCCCAGGCGGACCTCAAGGCGGTGTTCCCAGGGCGGGACTTGGATAAGCCCGTGCAGAGAGATACCTATCCGATGCCTTTTTTCATGGCTGATCCCTCCCATGAATTGAGCTTGATCGACCTGCATATGATGGGGGCGTTGAAGAACGGTGGGTATGCGCAAAAAGTGGCCAACGGCCCCTTTGGCGGGACTACGGCAGACATAGGTAGAGAGCTCGCCGACCTGCAGGCGGGTTTTAATCGGCTTCGGTTTACCAAAGACATGCTCGACCGCTCGGTAAAGTCGGAGGTCGACACGTTCACCTCAGCCATCACCACACGTCTCAAGGACCTGTTCAGCAAAATGCCCTATCAGGACCGACAGCTGCTGGAGCGAGAAGAACTGACGTTTTACCGGGTCGAGGGCGAGTCCATCACCGCCGAAGGAAAGGCCATCAGCGGTGCGGCGGAACAAACGGAGCGGGTAAAGGGGCGCTATGGTTTTATCGTCCAGGCGGGACAGGGTGACAATGCGAAATGTTTTGAGTTTTGGCCCTTGAGGGGCGAGTACTTCGAGCGTCCCGATTTCCTCAAGGCACTGGCCCGAGGCGAAGCGCAGGTGCCCCGTGTGTGGGTGACGAAACTGCAATCCCACGCGGACGGCCATGGGGCCAGGGAGTCCCAGGTACAGATACGCGCCCTGCGCGAGACCCTGCCGGCCGGCAGCGGGCGCGGATCATTGGCAGACGGCGGATACTTTTCGCAGAAAACCAGGGATTTTGCCGCCTATGTGCGGCGCCATGACCTGGTGCTCAATCGCCAGGAACTGCTGGACTCCGCCATGGGCACGACGCCGCGTGAGCGTTTCGAGGCGCGCACGCAGGAAGCGGTCAAGACCATTGAAGACCTGCTTATTCCGTTCAAGGGATGCTACGACGACATCGCCTCCGGGCGCGTGAAGACCGAGCTGGGCGCGCTCACCGGCTGTGCGCTCGACGCCGTGATGATTGGCTCCGTGGTCGCTGGCGAGGTTGTGGAAGGGGCGCAGGCTGTCAGTCGGGCAGAGACTGCCTTGTCCAAGATGTCGGCGGCCACCAGAGCGTTTGGTGCGCTGAGCAATAACCTGTTCAACCCTGTTGCGGGTTTGGAGCAGCCGTTACAGGCAGGCTACGAATGGTTGAGCAGCCGCCCTGTGTTTCGTCTTGGCAGGCCGCTGGGGGAGCTCCGTGCGACCTGGAAGACCGCGATGAAGGAGCAACTGGGCGCGCCGCCTTTTGCCACCGAGCGTCCCCGGAAAATGCGCAGGCCTTCCGTTGACGGTGAGCAACCGCGTCCGCACGACCCGGCTCGACTGCCCACCCTGGAGACCGCCGAAGCGCCCGCCGCGACAAGCCCTCTTGAGCAAAGCCGCCAAGCCATTGAACGAGCACTGCCCATCGCCCGGGAGCGACTCCATGGTGCCTTGAGTGCGTTGTCTGATCCTGAGTTCGAGAAAGACCTCAAATTCGTGTGCAAAACCTTCTTCGGCGCGGATTCCGAGGAGGTCGTGGCTGCCTTTACACGCAAGCAGCGCACCATGAAAGTGGACTTGGACAAGCTGGATCTTTCCAACATCAACTTCCTCGAAAACGAAGGCTCGGAGTGGCAGGCCCAGCTCCTGCCGTCGTCCTATAGCCGTTACAAAGCAGGCTATCGCCAGGAAAAATACATAGAGGTGAATGTGAACGGCGCCACGGACTATTACCGCAGCATGGGGAGTAGCGACGATGCCATGGCCAACACACTGATCCATGAGCAGGCCCATGGTTTTCCCGGTGATGAGGATTATGTCTATTCCGGCGCGATCAAAGGCGGACGCGAGGACATTGCAGACCTGCTCAACCTGGGGAACACCACGGACCCCAAGCACTTTCGCCACTTGGGTGACGAGGTGAAGGAGGCGACCTTGAGCTTGTTCGCCAAGGCGCCCCAGGCGCATAACGCCGATTCGACCCTGTTCGGCATTGCGTTGCTGGACCAGGCTAAAAACAACCGGCCCTTGTACGAGGAAAATGTGAAAGCGATTCAACAGGCGCTGGACAAGGCCAAGGCCACAGGTGGTGTAATTACCGAACAATTGCCCGTCAGGATTATTCGCAAGCGTGCAGTCAGCAGCGCTCCTTTGCCGCGCTTTGTACTGATGCGCCACGACCAGACGGGCAACATCGTCCAGGTGCTGGAGCGGGTCCCCCGGCCTGGGAGGCACGGGCCTCACGCTCCACGGTCTGTCAGCGATGTCGTTCAAGAGGTGTTCAAGTGGCACTGAAGCGCATGTTTGAATGCACCTGGGGAAGCAACGGCTTGGCTGAAATTTGCCGTTTAAAACCACGATAGTTCAACGACTCGACTGCCCCGTGGAAAACCTGGGACGATTCAAGCTTCTTGTTTTTTTAAATGGTCTTTTTGCCCACTTGACAGCAATGTTGTACTTACACCCAATAAACCAACAAAACAGGAGACTGCAACGATGATCAACGTCACCGAAAAACCATATGCATCCAGCAAACCGCCGAAAACAGTATAGGAGATACCGATAATAACTGAGTTAATCAGGTTCGCAACAGAGAGACACGATGCTCGGATGTGTGACTCAATATTTTCATGAATATAGGTTTCGTATGAGGTTTCATATATGGCAGGGAGCGACATGATTAGAAGGAAGCTCGCGACCGAAGTGGTTGTACCGATATTCAATGAAAGAATGAAAAGAAGAAAGGTGGCAATAAGGGTGGTAGAGAAAGCAATTATGCCGAGAGAAAAACGAGAACAAAAAAAGCCAGCAGCCATGAACATTAATGCCGATAGGGCTTCAACAGCAGCATAAATGCCAGCGATGATAGGTACCTCTAAACCCCGCATGGAAAAAAAGGGTTGGCCATAGATGAACAAGGGGATCGTTGAAAGCTCGAATAAAGCATATCCAATAAACAAAGGTATAAGAAATGCGCCTTTTTTAGACCGAAAAAAATTAATCAGCAAGGTGAGATGTCCCTCCGTTTTTTCATTAATTTTGTGACTTTTTTTATTCAAATTCAGTGAGAACGCCGGGAGCTTCATTTCGGGAATGAATGTCACAACAACAGCTCCAATGAGCTTTGATGCCGCAAAACAAATATAAACACTGTTCCAAGACCATGTGTCTTGTAATACGCCACCAAGCAGCATAGATAAGCCTAATGAAATCGCACCAATGGCACGGGCGCGTGAGAGTATTTTAGGATACTCTTCGGCGCGATGCTGGGCCAGTAAGTTATCATACAGTAATGCCCTGTCCGAACCGGAGCCCATGGCAATGCTGGCGCCGAACAGACAAAATATTATGGCGAAAGGAATAAAGGAGGAAAATAGCAGAAATCCAATGCCGCTTATAAATAGCCCTAAAAAGCCGAGTATGAGAGAATATTTACGACCATATCGATCCGCGAGCAAACCGGATGGGATTTCTAACGCTACGGAAGAGAAGAATAAAAAAGATTGAAGAATTCCTATTTCTCCTTGTGTGATTCCAAGTTGCAGCAGGTAAAGGACAAACAGGCTTCTTTGGACATCAAGATTCATAAAAATTGATAAAGAGTAATATAGGTTGTCGTTTTTATTATTTGGAAATTTAGAAGCGTCCATTTTTATTTAAATACCTGTTTTTTTGTAAGTTCGAAAGATTTGAAGTTTAAGTTTAAGATGCATGCATCTACTTTTGAAGGGCCAATTTTTGCCAAATATTGAAAAGCTTCCCAGGCTATAAGGTTGGCAATAATCGAGTTTGTGATTCCATTGGATGGAAAACGTGCAGGAATAATTATTTGCCCACAAACTCTGTGTATCTCTCCAATCCAGCGTAGATAGTTTTGAAATGAAGATATATCTTTGAGAAGCGGTCCAAGTATACCGTTGTTAATACCAACGGCACCGAACAGCGCTGACGTCCCTGCTTTTACTGCTGCGTTAGCAACGTAACTCTGAATGGCTCCCTTAGGTTCATCAGCACAACAGATTATTAAATCCGCTCCCGCAGCTAACTTTGCTAGCTGTGTGCTGGATGTTATCTCGGATATAACAGGTTTGGCATTTACTACTTTTTGATTCTCTCTTAGCTGCTTGGCAAGTATATTGGCCTTATATTGACCGATATCTTGTGCGCTAAAAACAAATTGACGATTAAGATTGTTCATTTGTACTTTGTCAAAATCAATCAAAACAAAAGAACCTACACCTGAACCTGCAAGGCTTTGTGCAACTAAAGATCCGGTGCCGCCGCATCCAACAACTACTATTGATGATTTTTTTAGCTGTTGACTCATTTCTTGGTTTGGTGCAACAGCTTCATTCCACGACCATTGTATATTCTGTAACGGAGTCAACCCATAAGGAGGGGCAGTATGAATGAGATTAGCATTCATTAGTTCTTGAAGAAAATTTCCTTCTAGACTCTTATCGAACTCCAGCGCGACTCCTGTTGTACTAAGTAGATGGAGTAGTTTAGTGATGTTGGAATTATGTGCCTTGATGCTTTTTATGCCGTTCTCTGCGACAAATTTTAGTTGATTGCCTTCGCTAAGAACAACAACATCGCCACGCAATACCCATCGGTTCTCTTTTTTAAGCAAGGGAGGAGTCCTCTGTTATATTCGCATCGCCTGTGTGTTTAAAAAACATAGCCATCGGTCTATAAACGGTTTCAGCTAACAGCATGGGTAAAACAGTACTACTGGATTTTGAGTAAAGTTTTAGAAAGATAGACCTAATAAAGTTAATGGATTCAACGGAGGTATCCAAGCCAGATATTTTTCTTTGGAAGAGAGTTAGACGCAAACTTTTTTCACTTGCGGCATTTACAATTAGTGTCTTCAATTTTTTTTTCTTCATTTGTGAGCTCTTGCAAAAGTTGACTGCACTCCGTAATTAGGTGAAGCGGTTTTTCTTTGTTTTTTTGTCGTGGTTCAACAAATGTTTGAAGCAAGGTCTCTTCGTGACTCATTATTTCAAATGGGCTATTTAATCGCTGATAGCTTGCAAGAATAGGGAAGGAGTAATATGAAGAGAATGCAGACCACGATAATAGTATTTTTGTATTTGTATTGGGAATTACATCTAGTGCCTTAGTTAGTCCAATGCCACGAAACTGTGGATGTACAATAACGCGAAATGATTGCAATATATATTTATTTATTTCTGAGAACTTAGGAAATATCTCAAATGCTTTTGGCCATGGACGAATACATAGATTAACACCAATCAGCTCTCCTTTAGAGTAAGCGGCGACAATATGATCAACTAGAGGGGCTAATGTATTAATATCATTCGGGTTGTCATTTTCATAATGATAACGAGAAAGTTTTTTGTAGTCGTCTATAGTGCCTTTTTTAATTTCTATTTCTAGGCTTTCTAATATGCTGGTGCTTTTTATTTTTTTATTAAGAACACAATGTTTTCCATTTGAGTGAAGCTCAATGTGGACATCTGGCTTTAAAAAATCGACGATGTCATCGTGACAACTTGCAATGAAAGCACTTTGTTTATTGGAGCGAAGAATTTTCCCTAAATTTATAGCGACAATCTGGGCTGTACGTCTGTCTAATCGTGTAGTGAACTCGTCAAGGATAAGTGGCCCTATTCCTTGGAGTAAAGCTGAAGCAATAAGGAAGCGTTCTTTTTGTCCATCAGATAGTTGAGAGAAAGTACCAATAAGAATACGTGGTTCTCCCAACCCAAATTTTGAAAGATAACGAATGACTTCCCCTGCATCTTCATAAGAAATAATTTCTGCGATAGATTTATCTTCGTCAATGTGAGTTGGGATTTTTATTGTTGTTGGAAAGTGCTGGGATATATTTTTTAATAGCAAGCTTTTACCTACTCCGCTTGCGCCCGTTATTAGAATAATTCCATCTGCAGGAATATCCAAATTTGATAATGACTCCATCCACCCTTCTTCAGAGAGGCCAAAAGTTTTGATTATATCTTTACAAATTTTGCTCGAGCTATTTAGCGGGGGGATATGTAGGTCTACTTTTGTGTTTATTATGTTCATAACGCGACTCACGTTAACTTGTTGGCCTCGGCAGGCATATTAATTTTTAAAATTAACATTGCTCAAGCAGATACTTGGAATGGCACCAATCATCACGCTTGGACATAAATCGTCTAATAAGTCATCGAGCAATTTTTTGTGTGTACTGTTAAATACAGATGATTTTAATATGCTTACATATAGTCTTTGAGCTTTTGATTCGCTTCGCCAGGCGGGACATAATGTTAATGACGCGTATCTACTCCAAGCATCATCGGTTGGGCCTGAAACGATCATTAGTCGCATAGCGGCTTTAACTTTAGGATTTGAATAACTGTCAGAAACGGGAGTGCAAGGTATACCGTATTTATGAAGTGTCGTCGCAATAGACCAAGCAACTGTAGCGTTAGGGTAATAATCGGGAAATGCTAGAATAAGACCGTTTCTCGCTGCTATAGGAGACCAATCTAGAGTTATTAAATTTTTTAGTGGCGCTGGATCATCAGAGGGTGTCGATGCTTTTGCCCAACCTACATGTTCTCCGCAGTTGGTATTTTTTAAAATATTTTTTATTTCTATTCGAAGTGATCTTTTGTCATCTCCGCCAAGCTCACCTGAAAAAACAAGAATACCTCTAAGAGAGGTTTTTTTAATGATACGCTGTCCATTTGCTGATGGGGTTGAGTTAAATGGGGTCGCGGTGTCTGCAGTTTGATTAATAATTCCTTTTTCGTAAAGAATGACATTTTCTTCAGCGTTACGAACAACTTCTATAAGAATAGAGGGGGTTCTATTGTAGGGGCAAAAGGCCTCCCAGCGATTAGGGGAAATTTCACGAATTTGCCGTGCTCCCGGCCATTTATCACCACGGAACGGTATCCAGGCAGGGGATGATAGCAACCCTTCAAACGCTGGAACTTTTTCCTGGAATCTGATAATAGCACTGCCATCTTGTGTTAATCCTAACTTTGCTTTAGTCATGATTAGATGGCGGACAATAACATCATGACTAGCTAGGAAATTAAGCCCGTTCAAATAGTCTTTCCCTGAAATATTATCTTTACAGCTACTATTGACTCTGGGGGAAAGAGTATATGTATGCCCCTCATCTCTAATATTTATATCACAGCCGCCCTCTATGCTCACGTTTGGGAGTGGTGTAGACAATGGTGCTCGTGGAGGTAGCGCTCCCAAACTTGCTAATTGTAGAGCTCCATAGTTACGAGGAGACCTCAATGATCCAGGAGCTGCATCCACAGCAATTCTAATTAACTTATTGTTCTCCTCCATAAAGCCTCCTTGGTTTCTCGGTGCCAGTTTTATAGGGATGTTAAATTTTAATTTTTCTTCGGCTCTAGTTGTTTGTGTTTTTTGAAAAAATATGTGCAAAAAATATATAATCAATGTTTTGTTGGTTTAAGCTTTGTGAGTGATTTTTTATTTAGCTGCTAGAGTTATTTAAATAATAGCTGCTTAGAAAATCTTCAGACCTTTTTGCTGAATCTTTAAGGCGCGTAATATAGTTTTTTTCATGTTCAATAAAACATCCAATCTGATGAGATAAAGGGGGGGGAAGTGCTTTTTCTGCTTTGAATAGTTCTTCTCTGGCCTCCCTTCCTAAATTTTCGATTTTAGTTAATATGGGTAAAACTAATCCGCGTATTTGCTGTTCAAAAAGTGGAAATCTATAAGTGTCTACATGTAAGTTTTGTACGGCGATAGTGAAGCCGCAGTTGATTACGTTATGCCACCACCCAGGCGGGATATAAAATGCATCACCTTCCGATATTGTACCTTCAAAAATATCTGCACCTTGCTTGCGCACTTGCTTAGCAATTTCGGGGTTAAATAAATCTTGTCCATTTGAAACTGCAAATGTATGGGATGGCGACACCATGCGTGCTTTTTTTTCACCCACAATCATGGTTAATACAGAATTAACGAAAAATGAATCTGTATGGAGTGGACTTGATACATTTTTATATCCGATGATTAAGTTTGTCGGTGGTATTGAGATTGAAGGTGGCAGTTTGTATAGCCAGTTATCAGGAAAACAAGGCAGCATCATATCTATATCATCTAAAAGCTCAGGGAACTCTTCGTAATAGATCCATCCGCCCAAATATGGTAACTCGACGTCACTGTCGATGTGGTTGTTTTTTTCTGCTAAGCATATATATTCCTTTAGAGGTATTTTAACTTGGTCTCTGTAGCGCTCTTGCTGTTTTGTCTTGTAGTAGCAGACAGGCACTTTAATGTGCCCATAGGTGTTTTTAAAAAAAGTAGCGGACCAACGTCTAACTGCAGGCCAATCCTTGCCCATTCCTTTTATAATGACTGGCTTTTCATTCATGAGATAGTTCTTTTGGAATGCTATGGAATCGCTAGCATTAATGCTCTCAAGATGAATTATATTTTTATTTGACAAGGGGATAATCCTTGCTTTATGGGTTGCTGTTGTTTTTTAAAAAGGTCACTCATAATGAATGACCTTTCTTGTAATAGTCCTAGCGAACTATTAACAGCGGCTAAAAACAGCCTGAAGCATTAATTCATCATCTGCCGCGTCCATGAAGAAAGAGACGTCTTCACTTTCATTCTGGGCGGCGAAGGCATTGTCTGACTCTAGAGTGTATTCAATCATGTCTTCATTTTTCATTTTATATTCTCTCATTGGTTAATCGGTAAGGTAGTGTCAAGCTTAGATTAAACGGTCGCTGATTATATTTCGGTCCAGAACCACGCGGGATAGCCTGATTTGTCGGTGAGGATCCGCGAAATCTCTGAACTAATCAGCGACTCCTAGAGTAAAGACCATCTTGCCGGTATAACGCAAATGCACACATTGCGATTTTATGTATCAGTGCTTCGATAATAGAAGAAATGGCAGCCGCAATAAAAAGCATGTACTCCTGATTGCCAGGCGCAGCGCGGTATTAGGAAGTGACCTACGAAGGACTTCTTGTTTCGCTTACAGAAGTAACTTTCAACATTTTAGGACGCTCCAAACAAAAAAAGCCCCATAACCAAATAGGCTACGGGGCTAAAAATTGGCTGGATGCGACCAACCAAAGGAGCTCTTTACGTTACTGGGCAGTCGCCACGACGGTGTCCGGCTTCCAGCCACCCCCCAGCGCCTTGTAGATCGCCACAATCCCGCGATACAGGTCCACTTCGGCCTGGGCCTGGGAATCTTCGGCGGCCAGACGCTCACGTTGCGCGTCGAGCAGGACGAGGAAGTCCACGGTGCCTTCGCGGTAGCGGATCGCGGCGAGGTCGGCGGCGGCGCGGCTGGATTCGCTTTGGCGGATCAGCGAGACCAGGCGTTGCTGGCGCTTGCCGTAATCGCTGAAGGCATTCTCGGACTCTTCCAGCGCCAGCAGCACTTGCTGCTCGTAGGTCGCCAGGGCGCCATCGGCTTCGGCGTCTGCACCCCGCAGGCGGGCGCGGACGCTGCCCAGGTCGAAGGCGGCCCAGGTGATGCTCGGGCCAAGGGCCCAGGCATTCGCGGCGGATGAGCCGATCTGCGAACCGCGCCCGGCGGTGAAGCCGAGGAAGCCGCTGAGGCTGACCCGTGGGAACAGGTCGGCCTTGGCCACGCCGATGCGCGCGGTGGCGGCGGCCAGTTTGCGTTCGGCGCTGAGGATGTCCGGGCGCCGTTGCAGCAGTTGCCCCGGGTCGCCGATCGGCAACGCCTTGGCAATCGCCGGCAGGTCTTTCGGGCTCAGGTCCACGGTCAGCTTGTCGGGACGCTGGCCGAGGAGGGTGGCGATGCGGTTGCGCTCGCGCACCTGTTCGGCCTGCAGTTGCGGCACGCTGGCTTCCACTGCGGCGAGGCGTGCGTCGGCGCGCTCCACGTCGAGTTGGTCACCCACACCGGCATCCCGCAGGCTGACGGTGATGGTGCGCGAGTCCTGCTGGTTCTTCAGGTTGTCGAGAGCGATGCGTTCACGCAGTTGCGCGCCGCGCAGTTGACCGTAGGCGTCTACCAGTTCGGCAATCAGGGTGACTTGCAGTTGGTACAGGTCGGCCTCGGCGGCTTGCTGGTCGGCATCGGTGGCTTCCAGGTTGCGCTGGATGCGCCCGAACAGGTCCAGTTCCCAGGCCATGTCCAGGCCCAGGTCGTACCGCTCGGTCTTGACCCGGCTGGTGGTCTGGCCGGGGATCTGGCCCTTGCCCTGGTCGCTGCTGACGCGGCTGGTAATCGTCGGCATGGCGTCATTGCTGGCGTCATCGCGGATTGCACGGGCAGCACGCAGACGGGCAAACGCCACGCGCAGATCACGGTTACCTTGCAGCGATTGCGTGACCAGCTGGTTGAGGGTCGGGTCGTCGAACTGCTGCCACCAGATGCCTTCGAACTTGGCGTGGTCATACTGCTTGGCGTCCGCGGCGGCGGTGATGTTCGCCGCCTCCGGGGTCTGGGTCTTGTAGTCCGGGCCCACGGCACAGGCGCTCAGCGCCAGGACCAGCAAGCTCGGCAGGAATACTTTCACACTCATTGCTGTGTCTCCAGCTTCAAGGCCTTGGCCGCTTTGCGCGCTTCGCTGCGCTCCACATAGCGACGGATCAGTACGTAGAACACTGGTGTCAGCAACAGACCGAAGAAGGTCACCCCGATCATCCCGGAGAACACCGCCACGCCCATGGCATGACGCATCTCGGCACCGGCGCCGCTGGACAACACCAGTGGCACCACACCCATGATGAAGGCGAACGAGGTCATCAGGATCGGCCGCAGACGCAGGCGGCAGGCTTCCAGTACCGCAGCGAGCGGGTCGAGGCCTTCCTGCTGTTTGTCCTTGGCGAACTCGACGATCAGAATCGCGTTCTTGCACGCCAGGCCCACCAGTACGATCAGGCCGATCTGGGTGAAGATGTTGTTGTCGCTACCCGAGATGATTACCCCGGTAATGGCCGACAGCAGCGTCATCGGGACGATCAGGATCACCGCCAGCGGCAGGCTCCAGCTTTCGTATTGGGCGGCCAGGACCAGGAACGCCAGCAGTACGCAGAGCGGGAACACGAACAGCGCGGTGTTGCCCGAGAGGATTTGCTGATAGGTCAGGTCGGTCCACTCGTAAGTCATGCCGTTGGGCAGTTCATCCTTCAACAGTTTTTCAATCGCCGCCTGGGCCTGGCCGGAGCTGTAGCCCGGTGCCGCGTTGCCGTTGATTTCAGCGGTGATAAAGCCGTTGTAGTGCATCACGCGGTCCGGCCCCGAGGTGTCGCTGACCTTGATAAAGGTCGCCAGCGGGATCATCTCGCCCTTGTTGTTGCGTACTTTCAGCTGGCCGATCTGGTCGGCGTCCTGGCGGAACTGTTGTTCAGCCTGCACGTTGACCTGGTAGGTACGCCCGAAGCGGTTGAAGTCGTTGGCATACAAGGAACCCAGGTAGACCTGCAGGGTGTCGAAGATGTCGCTGATCGCCACGCCGTGGGTCTTGGCCTTTTCGCGGTCGATGGCGGCATCGACCTGGGGCACGTTGACCGTGTAGCTGGTGAACAGGCCGAACAACTCGGGCACGCCACGGCTCTTGGTGATGACGTTCTGCACTTCTTTGTACAGCTCGTCATAGCCGAGGTTGCCACGGTCTTCGATCTGCAGGCGGAACCCGCCGATGGTGCCCAGGCCCTGTACCGGCGGCGGTGGGAAGATCGCCATATAGGCTTCTTCGATGTTGGCGTATTGGCCGTTCAGCGCACCGGCAATCGCACCGGCGGACATGCTCGGGTCTTTACGCTCATCGAACGGCTTCAAGGTCACGAACACGATGCCGCTGTTCGGGCTGTTGGTGAACCCGTTGATCGACAGGCCAGGGAACGCAATCGCAGCTTCCACACCGGGCTGCTTCAGGGCGATCTCCGACATGCGCTTCATCACGTTTTCGGTGCGGTCCAGGCTCGCAGCATCGGGCAGTTGGGCGAAGGCCACCAGATATTGCTTGTCCTGGGCCGGTACGAAACCGGTCGGGGTGTGGGCAAACCCGAAGAAGGTCAGCACCATCAGGCCGGCGTACACGAACAGGGCAATGCCCGTGCCGCGAATCACCCGGCGTACGGTACCCACGTAGCCATGGCTGGACTTTTCGAAAAAGCGGTTGAAGGGACGGAACAGCCAGCCACCGAGGAGCTTGTCGAGGACCTTCGAGAAACGATCCTTCGGTGCATCGTGACCGCGCAGCAACACGGCGGCCAGGGCAGGGGACAGGGTCAGCGAGTTAAACGCCGAGATCACCGTCGAGATCGCAATGGTCAAGGCGAACTGTTTGTAGAACTGCCCGGTCAAGCCACTGATAAACGCCGCTGGAATGAACACCGCACACAGCACCAGCGCCGTGGCGATGATCGGGCCGGTCACTTCGCTCATGGCTTTTTCAGTCGCCGGGAACGGCTCCAGGCCCAGCTCGATATTACGTTCGACGTTCTCCACCACCACGATAGCGTCGTCCACCACGATACCGATGGCCAGTACCAATCCGAACAGCGACAGCGCGTTGAGGGAGAAGCCGAACAGGTGCATCACCGCAAAGGTCCCGATCAACGAGACCGGCACCGCCACCAACGGAATGATCGAGGCGCGCCAGGTCTGCAGGAACAGGATCACCACCAGCACCACAAGGATCAGCGCTTCGAACAGGGTGTGCACCACCGCTTCGATGGAACCGCGCACAAAGATCGTCGGGTCATAGGCGATGCGGTAATCCATGCCGGCCGGGAAGCTCTTTTTCAGCTCGGCCATCTTGGCGCGCACATCGTTGGAGATGTCGATGGCATTGGAGCCGGGGCGCTGGAAAATCGGAATTGCGACGGCCGGCTGGTTATCGATCAGCGAGCGCAGCGCGTATTGGCTCGACCCCAACTCGACCCGGGCGATGTCCCTGAGGCGCGTGATTTCACCGTTGGCGCCGGCGCGGATCACAATGTTCTCGAACTCTTCCTCGGTGACCAGGCGGCCCTGGGTGTTCACCGACAACTGGAAGCTGGTGTCAGACGGTGCGGGCTGGGCGCCCAGGGCACCGGCTGCCACCTGGCGGTTCTGTTCGCGGATCGCGGTGACCACATCGGTCGCAGTCAGGTTGCGCGAGGCGGTCTTGTTCGGATCCAGCCAGACACGCAGGGAGTAGTCGCCCATGCCGAACAACTGCACGTCGCCGACGCCGCCCAGGCGGGCCAGCTCATCCTTGATATTGAGGATCGCGTAGTTGGACAGGTACAGCATGTCGTAGCGCTGATCCGGGGAGGTCAAGTGCACCACCATGGTCAGGTCGGGGGAGGCCTTGTCCACGGTGATACCGATGCGCGTCACTTCCTCAGGCAGTTTTGGCTGAGTCCGTGTCACCCGGTTTTGCACCTGCACCTGCGCATTGTCCAGGTCGGTGCCCAGGGCGAAGGTGATGGTCAGGGTCAGCTTGCCGTCGGCCGTCGATTGCGAGGACATGTACAGCATGCCCTCGACGCCGGTGATGGCTTGCTCCAGCGGCGCGGCCACGGTTTCACCGATGACCTTGGGGTTGGCGCCCGGGAAGTTGGCGCGTACCACCACGGTCGGCGGCACGACTTCCGGGTATTCGCTGATCGGCAATTGGAACAGCGAGATCGCACCGGCGATCAGGATCAGCAGCGACAGCACCGCTGCGAAGATCGGCCGTGAAATGAAGAACTTGGAAAAATTCATCTTGAGTCGTATCCCTTAACCGCGTGGAGACGCAACGGCTGCGAGCTTGGGCGCGGTTTTTTCCGGCGCCACTTGCTCCAGGTTGCTGGCTTCAAGCGCTTGTCGTTGTTGGGCCAAGGCGGCGAGGGTTTCCTTGCTGGCCATCGGGATGGTTTCCGGGGCGACCGGCGAGCCGGGGCGCGCGCGTTGCAGGCCCTTGACGATAATGGTGTCGTCCTTGTTCAGGCCGCTGCGCACGATGCGCAGGCCTTCGATCTTCGGCCCCAGTTCCACCGCGCGATACGCCGGCTTGTCGCCTTCCATCACCAGCACGAACTTCTTGCCCAGGTCGGTGCCGACGGCCTCGTCGTTGATCAGCACGGCGGAGTAGGTGCCGCTGCCGACCAGCTTCAGGCGCGCATACAGGCCAGGGGTGTATTCGCCCTTGCTGTTATCGAACACGGCGCGCCCACGGATGGTGCCGGTGGCCGGGTTGACCTGGTTGTCGACGAAGTTCATCTGGCCGAGGTGCGGGTTACCGGTTTCATTCGACAGGCCCAGGTACACCGGGGTGGTGGCACCACGGCGGCCTTGGCGAGCCAGCTCGGTGTACTTGAGGTACACACGTTCATCGGCGTCGAAGTAGGCGTAGACCTTGTCGGTGGAGACCACGCTGGTCAGCGCGGTGACGTCGGCGGTCACCAGGTTGCCGGCGGTGATTTCGGCACGGCTGACGCGGCCGCTGATCGGCGAAGTCACGCGGGTGAAGCTCAGGTTCAGCTTGGCCAGGTCCAACTGCGCCTGGATCCCGGCGACGGCGGCGCGGGCTTCCTGGGCGGCGGTGGTGCGCGAGTCGGCCAGTTCGGCGGAGATCGCATTGCTCTGGCGCAGGCGTTCGCCGCGCTGGGCTTCGTTGTCGCTGCGGGTGGCGGCGGCTTTGGTTTGAGCCAGTTGGGCTTCCAGGCGGCGCACTTCGGCCTGGAACGGACGCGGGTCGATCTGGAACAGCAGGTCGCCTTTCTTGACCAAGGCGCCTTCGGTGAAAGCGACTTGGTCAATCTGGCCAGACACCCGTGGACGAATCTGTACGGTTTCGGGCGCTTCCAGGCGACCGGTGAATTCATCCCACTCGTTGACCGGCTGCTCAAGCACCTTGGCCACGCTGACTTTTGCCGGTGGCATGGCGGCCGCTTGGTCCGGGGTCTTGCCGCACGCGCTCATCACCACCACGGCCAGGATCGCCAGGGGGAAGCGCAAATGTTTGAGTGACTGTTCCATGAGGTGCATCCGCCAATGTATTTGAGATGGGCGGATCATGCGCGGCGACGCGGTATGTCACGAATCGAATGAAGCAAAGGTAACTATCATTCGGAATGATATAAGCGCGGGATTAGCCCTCTAGCATGGGGCTTTCGTTAGGGGGCTATCAATGGGCGTGATGACAAAGGACTGTTGTCGAGGGTGCAAGGAACTATTTCAACAGCGGTTTGCAGGGGGCGACGAAGGCCAGGATGGGTAAAAAAACGCCCGGTTCACCTGAGCCGGGCGCCAATCTCCAGCGTGCGTCAGGCGGTACCGAACCCCACCTGCACCGTCAGCGCCCCCTGGTTATCCCCCAAACCAATGCCATAACGCCCCTCCAGATCATCATTGATACACAGCTGCAATTCCCCGGTCTGCCCCGCCGGAATCTCCGCCAGGTCACCCACCAGAAACGGTGTCCCGCTGCTGCTCACCCGGCCAATCAGCGCCCCCTCATTGGCGCCCGGCAAGGTGTAGCCCGCCTTGGCGATCAACCCCGGGCTGCCGTTGCCATCGACCATGCCGCCCACCGGGCTGGCCAGCCACTTGCCGCTGACATACCGCACCCGGCGCGGGCTCGGGCCGCTGATCTGCACGCCGGTGCCTTGCCATGGCTGGTTGGCCTGCACCTGTAGCGTCGCGGCCTTAAGCTCGTTGCACAGGGTGTCGCCGGCCTGGATCGACAGCGCGGCGATGGTCAGGCTGGGGTTGGAGGTGCCGGTGGTGGGGAACACGCCGTCACCCACCAGGAACAGGTTGTTGTGGTCCCAACTGCGTTGGCTCTTGTCCACCACCGAGGTCTTGGGGTCGTCCCCCATGCGGTAGGTGCCCATCAAATGCCCGGCACCCTGGAACGAATAGGATTGCCCTTGGTAGGTGAACACCCCGGGCGGGATGTCGGCAGTCAGTTCGGTAGCCCCGAGCAGTTCGGTGATGACATGGCTGGCCAGGATCCGCGCCTGTTTGAATCCTTCCTTGGTGTAGTCGGACAGGTCGTAGTGGATTTCCGGGCGCGGGATGCCCAGGCGGTCCTTGTATTGGCTGGAAGGCACGATATAGCAGTTGGCGTTATTGGGATCTTCCTCCACTTGCTCCACCAGGAAACCTATCCGAAATTGCCGTGTGAGCAGGTTGTTCAGCTGTTGCACCAGCGCCGTGCCGAACAGCACCTGGGGCGCGCCCGTGGCGTTTGGCAGCGGGTTGGTGTGGCTGACGTTGGTGCCATCGATCAGGTCGGCGACGGTGGTGTAGGGATCGCCGATCGGCCAGTTGAAGCCCTCGTTGCCGATCTCGATCCGCCAGGCCGCGCGCTGGCTGCGGAAGGCGCCGTCGCGCAGGCTTTCGATGCCGGAGGTGGACACCGGGCCGCGATACGGGAACACCGTCTTGCCTTCGGGCATCAGGCCCCAGGCCAGGTAGATCGGGTGGTCCGCCAGGCTGCGCCCGACCTGGCCGCTGCTGTTGGCCACGCCGTTGGGCCAGGCGCTGCTGGTGGAATTGAGCAGCAACTTGGGCGTCTCGATGGCATGGGCGGCGATCACATAACGTTGCCCCACGGCCACGCCGGTGCCGGTCGGTGGTCCATCGCCGAGTTGGTACTGGATGAACTCGATACCGCTGATGCTGTTGTCCGCCGCCACGGTGACCTTGCTCGCCACGGTCTTGTACAGCACCCGCACATTGCCGGTGTTGAGCGCGTTGTTCATGGTCACCGTGGCATCGTACTTGGCCTGGATCGGGCAGATCGGCGTGCAGTTGGTGTTACCCGCGCACACCCGTCGCCCGGCATACGGCTGCGAGTTGCGCCCGGCCGGCGTCGGGCTGACCACCAGGGGCAGGCCCTCGAACGACTGGCCCTGCACCGCGCTGACGAAGCTGCCATCGACCAGCGACAGCGGGATACTGGTCATCGGGTATTCATAGTTGGCCGGGAAGGTAATGCCCAGGTACGCCTGGTCGGCCACATTCGCGGCCACACCGATTTCCGCCTCGGCACGGCAATAGGCGCTTTGCAGGTCGTTGTAGCTGATCGGCCAGTCCACCCCTACGCCATACAGCGTCTTCATCTTGAAGTCATTCGGCAACATACGCAGGCAGGTGGCGACCCAATGCCAGGTGGTGCCGCCGCCCACGCGCTCGTAGGTACTGGTGAACGGCAGCGGGCCTTTTTGCACCAGATAGCTGATGTCGGGGTTGTTCCAGCCGTTGATCAGGTCGGCGATGGTCGCGCGCGGTGCGTTCTGTTCGGCGGGGTTGCGCGCCGGGCTCAGGGTGCTCACCGGCGGGTAGGGTGATTCGGGGGTCTTCAACGTCGCGGTATAGAAACGCTCCAGGTACTGGTTACGATTGGGCGGGATCTCCGGCCCCGATTCCAGCACCAGCACTTGCACTCCGGCCAGGCCCAATTGATAGGCAATGAGGCTGCCCGCAAGGCCCGCACCGACAATCACCACATCTGCTTGTTCGCTACTCATGACGATGCTCCTGGCTGCGTGCTGGCGTTAACCCCGGTGAAGTCTTCCAGGCTGGGCGGCGGGCTGTTCCAGTAGCCGAAGAAGAACTCGCTGTAGCCCATGGGGTGGGCCTGGGCAATACTCCACGCCCAGCTCTGGGTGTAGGCCTCGTCACTCACCACGGTTTGCTCGTCGACCGGGAAGGCACCCTGGGTATACGGCTGGTACCACACGCCCAGCAGCCAGAGCTTCATGATCGCGCGTGCCACCTGGGCGGTTTGCGTCGGTGCCGGTTGGCCGTTCTGCATCAGGATCGCTGTGCCGATTTGCTGCGGTGTCGCCTGCTCGGCCGCCAGCGCGGCGTACTGGGCCAGCAGGGCGCTGAGCACGCTTTGCCCGACACGCGGGCCGATGAAGTTGAGAAAGATGCTGGGCAAGCCGATGGGGTCCACGGAGGGCGCCAGCAGTTCCTGATCGATGCCGGTGAGCACCACGCTCAGGCCAGTGAAATTGTCCAGGTCGGTACTCATGGCTGACTCCTTGTCGCACCGGTGGATTGGGCGCGCTCGAGCAGGTAGGTGAAGTCCGCGAAGCTGGTGCGCGGCGACTGGGTCACGTGGGTGGCGGCATTGCCGTGACAGGCGATGCAACTGGACGACGCCTGGGGTACGGTGCCCTGGATATAGGTCTCCAGCGTGGCATTGGCGAGGAACGACGGTGCCGGGTTGCCCAGCGGCCGGGTTGCGGAGATCTGGCACGGCGGCTGGCCGCTGAGCGTCGGCCACTGGGTGCTGATCAGCTGGTAGTTGGCCCATACGCTGTTGGGATTCACTGTGCGCAGCAGGGTCTGGTAGGTGGTGTTGAGGGCCTTGGTTTCATCCGTCAACGGTATCTCGCGCACGATCTGCGAGGGCGTGGCCTTCACCGCCGGGTTCCATGGCCGGGGCGGCGGCTGGTTGACCTCGGCCTGGCTGCTGGCGTTGTAGAACAGGTACGGGCCTTTGCGCTCGGCGGGCGGCGTGGTCTTTTCCGGCACATTGTCGACGTGCTCGAAGGTCGACCACACCCACTGCGGCGCGCTGGTGGTCTTGTGCACGATATGCAGGCCCACCAGCCCGACCGGCTCGGCCACGCAGGACTCGGCCACCACCGGCCCCTTGCTCGGGTTGCTGTTGCCCGGCGTATACACCAGGGCATCGACACTGTGGAAGCTGGCGGGATTGTCGTTGCCGTCCAACACCTTCCACGAGGCCTTGACCATCAGCGAACCCACCTCACTGGTGCTCGGGTTACCGCAACTGAACGCCACCGCATTGGTCGGGCTGGCGGCAAAAAACGCCTGTTGGCCCTGGATGCTGTAGAGGCCGTTGTTGACGATGCCGTCGAACATGGCTTGGTTGACCACGATTTCATTGCGCGTGTACACGCCGCTCTGGTCCACCAGGGGGCCGCTTTCAAACGGCTGGATAAACTCGTCGAGCACATCCGGAACCTTGCCCATCTGTTGCAGCAAGCGCCCGGAACCCTTGCCTTCACAGGCTTTCGGCACGCTGGCGGGCGCATGAAAAGGCAGCGGCTTCTGCCCTTGGGCCAGGAATATCTGATAGCTCTCCTTATAGCTTTCCCACACGGTGGCCGCGTCCTGCTGGCCGATCTGTACAGCGCTGTTGGGTTGACCCGTGTCCAGGGCCGGCCAGTTCAGCGCGATGAACGTCTGCCACGACATTTCATCGAAGTTGGCTTGCAGGCTGGACAGGGAAAAGGGCGGGGTCGCCGTGACATCGAAGGGTATTTGCGTAGACAACGTGGGGGCCGCGACGACCAGGGGGCTCAGCAACGCGCCAAACAGCGCACAGCCGAACCCGGGCCGGGGGCGATGGGTTTCCATTCTCATCGGTATCTCCTAGGCATCAGGCGCCGGGAGACAGTGGGTCCGTCATGGACTCTTCAATGCGCCTCCTGGCACGGGCTAGAGCGTAGATAAGGTTGGCGGCGCAGGTGTATGGGCGGCTAGATTTGTTCGTAATAAAAACAATCGCCAAGAGGCGGTTCAGGCGCGCCCTGTTCGAATGTAAGTGCGAAACACATGGTCCCACAGCGGCGAAGACACCCCGAAGTTCTTCTCGATGCCTTTGCGATGATGCAGGTCGTGATTGGCCACCAGCCCCGGAATAAATCCATAGGCCCAATGCTGCGGGCGGTGCATCACGTAATGCAGCGAGATGTAGACGAAATAGCCCGCTACGGCGCCGATAAAGGCCGAGGCTAGGCCGGTGGACCAGGCGAGCAGCAACAGCACGGCGAAGGTCGAGCTGGTTTTCCAGCTGGACACGCCGATGTAGGCCAGCACGTCGATGTGGTGGGTCCAATGCTCGCGGCGATACAGCGAGTGGAACAGGAAACGGTGCGCCGAATATTCCACCAAGGTCCAGGCCAGCAGGCCGGCAAGGGCGAGGGTCAGGTCAAACGGCGCGAGGTAAAGGGCAAGGGCGACGAACAGCGGAACGGTAAAAAAGTCGAGGTAATAAGCGACTGACGACATCAGCCATTTATTTGAAGCAGCCATGTGCGGAATATCCCTGTAGTGCGCGATGGATGAATGGAGGCGCGAGTGTCAGCTTTCGCGGCTCTGCACACAACTGGCAGCGTGGGCACCGGTGACAGGATGAGTGTTGCGTCACATCGTCAAAACGTCGCAAACGGTTGTCGCTGTGAGAACCACGCCAACGCGTGCGCCTTGAACGCCTCGGCGGGCGGTGTCAACGGGTAGCGCTGATCGTAGGCGAGCACGATACGTTGCGCAGGCAGCTGCTGTTTGATCGGCCGGCACACCAGCGGCTGGCCGTCGTAGCTGTGGTCGCCGAAAGGGCGGGTGTAGGTGAGCGCCACGCCGAAACCATTGGCGACCAGACTGCGCTGGAATTCGAAACTGTGGGTGGGCTGAACGCTGGCGGGCACCAGGCCAAAAGCGTTGAACAGGTCGAGGATGTGCTGCCAGCTGTGGATCTGGTCCATCACCACCAGGTTGCACGCACTGAGCGCGGCCATGTCCACCTGCCTTTCTGCCGCGAGCGGATGATCTGCCGCCAGCAGGGCGTGGGCGGTCAGTTGGCAGAGTTCGACGCGCTCCATGTTGGTCGGCAAGCCCAGGTCGTAGGTCAAGGCCAGTTCCAGGGCCCCTTCGCCGAGCCGTTTGCCCAGGTATTCAAACCCGCCTTCGCGCATATCCACCCTGACCCGAGGCGAGACTTGCTGCAGGCGCTTGAGAATTTGCGGCAAGCAATACGGCGCGAGGTCCGCATAACAGCCCAGCACCAGGTCCCCGGCGAAGTCATCGGCTTGGCTGCCGATGTCCGCGAACGTCTGCGCCTCGGCGAGCACGCGCTTGGCCTGGGCCATGACGGTGCGCCCAAACGGCGTCAATGACACGCCCAGCCCGCGCTGGCGAACGAACAACGGTTGCCCGTAGAGGCCTTCCAGCTCGGTGATCGCCGTGGAGATGGACGGCTGGGAAACATGCAACTCTTCAGCCGCCAGGGTGAGGTTGCCGTGCTTGGCCGCCGCCAGGGCATAGCGCAATTGTCGCAATGTAAAGTTCATAGGTTTTTCTTGGGTGATATATCAAGACTTATTATTTTATCTTACTTGGTTGTCATGGAATATTGGCCCTGCACAACTTTCATCTTGTTAAGGGAGTACCCGGCCATGACCCACAGCTCATACACCGTTGGCCAAGAAGACATCGACGCCTTCCAGCGCGATGGCGCGGTGTGCCTGCGAGGCATCTTCAGCGATTGGACCGCGCAGATCGCTGCGGGCATCGAGCGCAACCTCGCGGAGCCTGGCGTGTACGCAAGCCGCTACATCGAGCAGGGCGGGCAGTCCGGCGGTTTTTTCGACGACTATTGCAACTGGCAACGCATCCCCGAATTTCGCGCGATCATCGAGCAGTCGCCGGCCGCCGCGATTGCCGCGCAGGTGATGCAGTCACGCACAGCACAGTTTTTTCATGACCATGTGCTGGTCAAGGAGCCCGGTACGCAAAAAGCCACGCCTTGGCACCAGGACATCCCGTACTACTTCGTCGACGGCAGCCAGTCCGTGAGTTTTTGGATTCCCGTGGACCCGGTACGCGAGTCAACCCTGCGGCTGCTGCCCGGTTCCCATCGCTGGGATAAAGGCATCCGGCCGGTGCGCTGGGCCGACCAGAGCGACTTCTACCAAGGCGCGGATGACTACCGCGACGCACCGGACCCGGACGCGGAGGAGGGCATGCCGGTGTTGGAATGGGAAATGCAACCGGGTGACGCGGTGCTGTTCGACTTTCGCACGGTGCACGGCGCCCGGGGCAATGGCTCCGCGCAGCGTCGACGGGTACTTTCGTTGCGCTGGGTCGGGGATGATGTGCGCTATCTCGAACGCCCGGGGCGTACGTCCCCACCTTACCCAGGCCACGCCATGCAAACCGGCCAGCGCCTGCGCGAAGACTGGTTTCCAACGATCCATACAGCTGGCTGACGCACAACTTTTAGAGCGTAATTTCGCTGACATCTGCCCATCCCTGATCTGACCCTTTCACTGCATAGGTGCATCGATGATGAAGCTGAATAAAAACGTGATGGCATGGCTGCTTTCTTGCGGGCTGTTAGCGGGCAGCGCCACGACCCAGGCTGCCGGATGGTGCGAATCCGGCAAACCGGTGAAGTTCGCCGGCCTGAACTGGGAAAGCGCGATGCTGCTGACTGATGTGCTGCAAACCCTGCTCAAGGATGGCTATGGCTGCGCGGTCGACACCTTGCCGGGTAACTCCATCACCATGGAGAGCGCGCTGGGCAGCAACGACATCCAGGTGCTGGCCGAGGAGTGGATCGGGCGCAGTGAGGTGTGGAACAAGGCGGCGGCCAGCGGCAAGGTGGTGGGCGTCGGCGCTCCCATCGTAGGCGCCACCGAAGGCTGGTACGTGCCGCGTTACCTGGTGGAAGGGGATGCCAGGCGCGGGCTGAAAGCCAAGGCCCCCGAGCTGAAGAAGATTGCCGATCTGGCGCAGTACGCCCAGCTGTTCAAGGACCCGGAAGAACCCGGCAAGGGCCGCTTCTACAACTGCCCGGCGGGCTGGACGTGCGAGCTGGAAAACAGCGAGATGCTCAAGAGCTATGGCCTTGAAGCCAGCTACACCAACTTTCGCCCGGGCACCGGCCCGGCGTTGGATGCGGCGGTGTTGTCGAGCTACAAGCGCGATGAGCCGATCCTGTTCTACTACTGGACGCCGACGCCGCTGATGGGGCAGGTCGACCTGGTCAAGCTGGAGGAAAAACCGGGCGTGGACAAGAAGATCAGCATTCAGGTCGGCTTGTCCAAAGCGTTCCATGAACAGGCACCGGAGCTGGTGGCGGTGCTGGAAAAGGTCAACCTGCCGATTGACCTGCTCAACCAGAACCTGGCGCGGATGACCAAGGAGCACATCGACTCTCCCAAGCTGGCCAAGCTGTTCTTCAAGCAGCACCCGGAGATCTGGCATGGCTGGGTGAGTGAAGCGGCGGCGAAGAAGATCGAAACAACGTTGTAGGTCGTTCCAGGGCAAGGATGCCTTGCTTCACGAGTAAAAGAGATTAATCAGCACGTCCGCGGCGATTAACGCCACGGCGAGGATAAACAGTACCCGAAGGCTCATGAGGGCGCTTACAGCGATGCGTTAAGTTCGTCGATCAGCGTCTCTCGGTACTTCAGCGCCGATATCGACAGCTCACCGAGCTTGCTGGCAACCGCGCTTAACAAACCCTGCGCCAGCAACATAAAGGCACACATGCTGTTGCTGAAGAACAAGCTGTGATTGGGGACATAGAAGCTGTGCAAGGCCACCTTCGCCAGTGGCGAGCTGGCAGAGTCGGTCAGTGCGATGACCTTGATCCCATGGCGAGCGGCGACCTCGGCCGTGGCCAGGACGCTGGGTGTGTAGGGAAAACAGCTGGACACCACCAGTACGTCACCCTTGTCCAGTTGTGCGAGGGCATCCGCAACACCTTGGCGACTGGAATCCAGGGCCGCCACATCCGGACGCAACATACCCAGGCCGTAGGACATGAACAGCGCCAGTGAATTGAACTGGCGCATGCCATGGATCCGAACCCGGCGGGCACTGGCCAGCAGTTCCACCGTCTGTACAAACACATCGGGATCGACCTGCTCGATCATGCTGGCGATGTTGGCGTTTTCCTGGCGGCCCAGGCGCGTCAGCTGATTGAGGATGTCCTTGTCTTCATGATTGATGACCAGCCGTGAGGCCTGATCACTATAGAAATGCTTGCCTTCGGTGATCTCTCGGCGAAACACATCCTGCAATTTGCTGAAACCGCCATAGCCCAGCCGTTGCGCCAGCCGGGACAGGGTCGAGGCGTTGACATCCAGTTGCTGCGCCAGCTCGCTGATCGAACACACTGCGGTGCGTTGGGGGGATTCGATCAGCGCCATCAGCACGCGCCTGGAGCTGCTGCCCAAGGCAATATCGACCTCACGCCGCTCGATGGCCGCGAGCAGTTGCTTGAGGCCGTCCAACGTGTCGGGAAGTGCTGCCGGGACTTTATTCATTAACGGTATCCATTATTCAGTGAGCGCCTGCGCTCCACCCTCAACGACCCGAACAAGCGTCAATCAATGAGCGGTGGACCACACCTTCAGCATCAGGCTGGTCAGGGTTCGGTTGCGTATAGACGCGCCACTCTACAGTGTTGGCGCTGATCAGAAAAACACCGGTTGCCAGGGTATTTTCGTTGTCCGAATCATCCGCTGCGCAGCGGTAGACAGGCAGGTCCTGCCCCGAAGTGTCGCGCAGGATACCCAGCGCGACGTCGGCGTCCAGGTCGCCAGGAAGCTGTTGCAGGCGCTGGTCGATACACCGCTGTCGGGCGCCTGAGCTGGCGGTAATGCGCTGTTTCACCTGGCTCAACGACAGCGATACCAGATGGTTTGAATGCCCCGCCGGCCATTGGATTTCGCTGACATTGCTGCCCTCGGCGCTGGCCTCGACACTGACGACTCGGGCGCTCCCTACCTGGCCGAAGGTGTGGTGAAACGCCCCGGCGCGATCCTTGCGGGTCACCACGGCAATGGCTTCGTCGAGACTGCCGGCGTCAAGGGTCGCGCGCGCCAGGATCTGTCGAGGAATGCCGGCGGGAATGCGCGCCGGACGAATGTTGTTGACGGTCGCCACCAGGCCGCGTTCATTGATCGCCAGCGTGTGCCCGGGCAAGGACCCTGGATAGATAAAGCTGCTGAACGCCAGGCCCGATTCGGGCGTGGCATGCAAGAGCGCGCAATGCCCCTTGAGCTGCGGCAGGCCGTCTTCGTTATGGGCGATCAGCGTACCGGCGCGGGTTGGGCCGAACACTGTCGTGCAGCCATCCACGCTCTGTTCATGTACGTAGTCACCTCGGCAATTCCACATGAACACTTCGTCAAGTGGCAGTTGCAATCCGTCGGCCAGTCCCTCGATTTCCTGCCAGTAACGGGGGAACTCGGTCCTCACCTGTTGACGCATCTGGAACGCCGCGGGGGTTTGAGCCTGCAAGGCCAGGTATTGCCAGAGTGCAAGAGGGCGTAAGTGCCCATGCACGGCGTCCCGACCGAAGACACCCAGCCCGCGACCAATCGCGTAAGCGCTTCCATCAAGATGAATAGAGGGCAGTGTCATGGCATCTCCTCAGGATACGTGTTGCAGGAATTCCCGCAGGCGGGCACTGGGTGGGTTGGCGATCAGTTCAGCGGGGGCACCGTCCTCGGCGATGCGGCCCTTGTCGATGAAGATCAGGCGCGTGGCGACCTTGCGGGCGAAGTCCACTTCGTGGGTGACGATGACCATCGTCATGCCCTCATCCGCCAGTGACTTCATGACGGTCAGCACCTCGTGGCGCAACTCCGGGTCGAGGGCGGAAGTCGGCTCGTCGAACAGCATCAACTTCGGCTTTACCGCCAGCGCCCGGGCGATCGCCACGCGTTGCTGCTGTCCGCCCGACAGCTCGGAAGGGTAGTGATCGGCACGGTCGGCCAGGCCGACTTTGGCCAGGAGTTCGGCGGCGAGTTTCTCCGCCTCCTGGCGGCTGGCGCCGCGCACGCGCACCGGGCCGAAAGCGACGTTCTGCAGCGCGGTCATCTGTGGGAACAGATGGAACTGCTGGAACACCATGCCCGCTTCCTGGCGAATCAGGCGTTCGTCGACCTTCGGGTTATTGACCTCCAGGCCATCGACCATCAGTTGGCCGTCGGTGACTTCCTCCAGTTTGTTGATGCAGCGCAGCAGCGTCGACTTTCCCGAGCCCGAAGGACCAATGATCACCACCACTTCGCCGCTGGCGATCTTGAGGTTGATGTCGTGCAACACTTGGGTGCTGCCGAAGTGCTTGGAAACACCTTTGAACTCAATCATAGGATTTTCAGCCTCGATTCCATGCGCCGCAGGACATAGCTCAGCACCAGGGTAATGATCAGATAAATGACGGCGACTGCAGACCAGATCTCCATGGCGCGGAAATTACCGGCGATGACTTCCTGGCCCTGGCGCGTCAGTTCGGCGACGCCGATGACAATGAACAGCGACGTATCCTTGATGCTGACAATCCACTGGTTGCCCAGCGCCGGGATCATGCGTCGAAACGCCAGCGGTGCGATGACGTAGCGCAGCGTGTCGCGCCTGGACAAACCCAGCGCCAACCCCGCTTCGCGAAAACCACGGTGGATCGACAGCACCGCACCACGGGTGATCTCGGCGATGTAGGCCCCGGAGTTGAGCATGATGGTCACCACGGCTGCGGTGAAAGGGTCGATGCGCACCGGCACCATCATGGGCAAGGCAAAGTAGATAAACATCACCTGCACCATGATCGGGGTGCCACGGATCAGTTCAATGAACACAAGCGCTGCGCGGCTGCTGAAAAAACCGCCGTAGGCGCGGGCAAAGCCCGCGACCACGCCGATCACGGCACCACCGATCAGACCCAGGATCGAAATCCACAGGGTCAGCTTGGCGCCTTCGAGCAGTACCGGCAGCGCATCCCAAATGGCGCTCCATTGGAAATGCATGCTGAATTCTCTATTGATGAAGGGCGGGAGTTATTTCGGGTCAGTGCCGAACCATTTGCGGTAGATCTGCGCATAGGTACCGTTTTCACGGATCTTTTTCAGCGCGGCGTTGACCGGTTCACGCAGTTCGCTGCCTTTTGGGAAACCGATGCCGTACTGCTGGGCGAGCATCTGCTGGCCGACCGCTTTTACCTGGCCTTCGCCGGCGGTCTTGATGTAGTACAGGACGTTCGGCGTATCGTGCATGGCGGCATCGACACGGCCAGTGCGCAATTCAAGGTAGGCATTGTCGATATTGGGGAACTGACGCAGGTCGCTGGCCTTCAGGTTGGCCTTGGCATAGTCCGCCGCCGACGTACCGCTTTTCACCGCCAGGGTCTTGCCGGCGATGTCCGCCTCTCCTTTGATCGTGTCGTTGTCGCTCTTGACCATCAGGAGAAAGCCGCTGTCGTAGTAGCCGTCGGAAAAATCGATGGCTTGCTTGCGCTCTTCCTTAATGGTGATACCGGCCAACGCCACGTCGACATTGCGGGTTTGCAGGGCAGGGATGATGCCATTGAAATCCATGGGTTTGAGCTGGTAGGTCACGCCCATTTCTTTCGCGATCGCCGCCCACAGGTCGATATCGAACCCCACGTATTCATTGCCTTGCTTGAACTCGAAAGGCACGAATGCCGTATCGGTGGCCACCAGCAATTCCTTGCCGGCAGCGAACGAACTTGAGGTGGTGAGCAGTGCCATTACCGCCAGTGAGGCCTTCAGAAAGTTCTTCATGCGTGTTTTCTCTTCAGGGGGATACAAGCCCCAAGGCAAGCCTGGGACGGTGGGGATAGCGGCAGTTGAATTTTTGAGTGATACATCACGACCCACTCCATTTTTTTATTGTTGGCCCGGCTAGCCACCCGAGAAAGGAGGCGCACGAAACATTTGCTCTTTCGCAAAATATACATGCATTTAATTTGCGTGCAACTATATTTTGCTTGTCGCAATTCAGTTCGATAGGTTTGTTTTGTCCAGTAAATGCTGGGTTTTGTAACGTTTAAGTCGGATTTCCTGATGGCGAGCGGCTTGCAAAAATTAATTGCATTTAAAATTCATGCATTTATTATTTGCAAAAATATCGGGAGCGGCACCATGAGCCACGTCTTTCATCGCAGCCTTACACATAGCTACCCAATGGCCGTCCGGGGCGAAGGGCCTTATCTGATCGACAGCGACAACCGTCGCTACCTGGATGCCAGCGGTGGGGCGGCGGTGTCATGCCTGGGCCATAGCGACCCCCAGGTGATCGAGGCCGTGCGTCAACAGGTGGGGCAGTTGGCCTACGCACACACTTCGTTCTTCACCACCCAGGTCATGGAAGAACTGGCGGATTTCCTGGTTGCCCGGGCACCCGAAGGCATCGCATCGGTGTACTTCGTCTCGGGCGGGTCCGAAGCGATAGAAGCGGCATTGAAATTGGCCCGCCAGTATTTCATCGAGGTGGGCCAGCCTCAGCGCAAGCACTTGATCGCCCGTCGCCAGAGCTACCACGGCAATACCCTCGGGGCATTGGCCACGGGTGGGAATGAGTGGCGGCGCAAGCAGTTTGAACCGTTGCTGATCGACGTCAGCCATGTCAGTCCCTGCTATGCCTACCGTGAGCAGCAACCCGGCGAAACCCCGGAGGCCATGGGCGTGCGCCTGGCGGCCGAACTGGAGGCGGAGATCCTGCGGCTGGGGGCAGAAAACGTCATGGCGTTTGTGGCCGAGCCCGTCGTAGGGGCGACGCTGGGTGCCGTGGTCGCAGTGCCGGGCTACTTCAAGCGCATTCGCGAGGTGTGCGACCGCTATGGGGTGTTGCTGATCCTTGATGAGGTCATGTGCGGCATGGGCCGTACCGGAACCCTGTTTGCCGCCGAGCAGGAGGGCATCACGGCTGACCTGATCACCATCGCCAAAGGCCTGGGCGCGGGCTACCAGCCGATAGGTGCAACGTTGGTGAGTCAGAGAATCCGTGATGCCATTGCGACGGGCTCAGGGTTTTTCCAGCATGGTCACACCTATATCGGCCACGCCACCGCCTGCGCGGCCTCACTGGCGGTGCAGAAAGCCATCGAGTCCCGCGGCTTGCTGGACCGGGTCAACCACTTGGGCGCAGGTCTGCGTGAGCGTTTGCTGGCGCAGTTGGGTGAGCATCCGCATGTGGGTGAGATTCGCGGGCGCGGGTTATTCCAGGGCATTGAGTTGGTTGCCGACCGAGCCACCAAAACCCCGTTCGACCCCGCGCTGAAGCTGCACGCCAGACTCAAGCAGTCCGCCATGGCGGCAGGCCTGATGTGCTACCCGATGGGTGGCACGGTGGACGGGCTGCGGGGCGATCATATCCTGCTGGCGCCGCCGTTTATTCTTGAGGACAGCCACTTGGATGAGATCGCCGACAAACTCCTGGGTGCGGTGAACAGCACATTGAAAAGCCTCTGAGGAAATTGCGCATGACGATTCAATCGCGGCTCAGCGAATTGACTGAAACGAGCATGGACGACGCTCAGCGCGCAGTGCTCAAGGACATTCTCGCGGGACCACGCGGGAACCTGGACGGCCCATTCCTGGCGTGGATTCAAAGCCCGGAACTGGCCAATCACGCGCAGCGCCTGGGGGCGTTCTGTCGGTATGGCACTCGGCTCGAACTACGCCTGACCGAACTTGCGATCCTGTTCACTGCCGCCTGGTGGCAGTCCCAGGCGGAGTGGCAGATTCATGAGCCCATCGCACGTTCGGCGGGGGTGGCTGATGCGGTGATCGAGGCGTTGCGTGAGCGGGCGGTTCCGGTCTTTACGCGTGAGGACGAGCAACTGGTCTATCGGTTAGGCAAGACGTTGTACGAGACGCGTCGAATCGACGACGCGCTGTATGCGCAGGCGATCCAGGCGTTCGGGGAGCCCGCCGTGGTCGAATTGGTCGGGGTCTTCGGTTATTACGCCCTGGTGGCGATGACCCTGAATGTGTTTACCGTTCGCCGTGATACCGACACACCGCTTCCCTTTGCCGAACCTTGAACATCGAGCCCGCGGGCGCTAGCAGCGCCGTATCGCGGTTGATGCCGGCGGCGTCTCGACGTTGCCGGGCGTGGCGGTAGCACCGCGCCGCTGCAACAACTCAATCCGGTCCGCCGGCACCAGCGTACGCAAGGTCTTGTACAGCACCCGGGTTTCCAGCAGGTTCCATACCCGCAGCATGGTTTCCAGCGCGTCCAGGGGTTTGCTGATGAAGTCCCGGGCGCCCAGGGCCAGGGCACGCAGGCGCGTGTCGCGGGTGGCGTCGGCGGTGAGCACCAGGATCGGCAGGTATTCACCCTGGGGGATGCGCCGGTTGAGTTGCTCCAGCACGGCAAAGCCGTCGAATTCCGGCATGTGCAGGTCGAGGATCACCAGGTCCGGCTCAAAGCTGTTGAACAACTCCAGGGTGCGCAGTGGCTGGGTGCTGCTCAGCACGTTGGTCAGCCCTTCGCGCGCCAGCAGTTGCTCCACCAGGTCGAGGTTCGGGCGTTGGTCGTCGATGATCAGGATACGCAGGTCGAGGTTCACGCGGGCTCCGGAAAGGCTTGGTCGAGGTGGGCGAGAAACGCCGGCACGTTGATCGGTTTGTTCAATACTGCGGTGGCGCCGGCCTCCTGCAAGGCCTGGCGGGTAAGGTCGCTGGCGTCGGCGGTGATCATCAGCACTGGTGTGTCGCGGGTGATCGGTGACTGACGCAGGCGTTGCAGCACCTTCAAGCCATTGATGTCCGGCAGCGACACATCCAGCAGAATCAGCTGTGGCGCATGCTGCGCGGCGAGGTCCAGGCCCAGTTGGCCTTGCATGCTCGACAGCAGCCGTATGCCGGGCCGACGTTGCAGCAGGGTTTCGATCAGCGCCAGGCTGGAGAGGTTGTCCTCGATGCACAACACCTTGCCCTCGAAGGTGCTGACGACGGGAGCAGGGCGCTTCAATTCGGTGTCGATGCCGGGCGTGGCAATACTCTGGGCGTGGGCCACGCGCACGAAGGGCAGTTCCAGGGTAAAGCGCGAGCCGACGCCGGGTTGGCTCTGCACCTTGAGTCGGCCGTCCATGTTCTCCAGCAGGCTTTTACTCAGTGCCAGGCCCAGGCCGCTGCCTTCCACATTCGGGTCGGCCCCCAGGCGTTCGAAAGGCTTGAACAGTTGCCCCATATGATCGGCGGCGATGCCGTTGCCGGTATCGCACACGGCCACGCTGATTCGTTGTCCACGGATATCGACCTCAAGGCTCACCTGGCCATCGCGCCGGTTGTATTTGATCGCATTGGACAGCAGGTTCAGCAGCACCTGGGTCAGGCGCTGGCGGTCGGCAACGATGCCCGTATCCGCCGCCAGTGCCGGCAGCGGCCGCAACTGCACGCCCGCGTCGGCGGCCATGGGCGACACCAGCGTCAGCGCCTCTTGCAAGGTGCCCGCCAGCGGGATCGGCACGATATTCAACGCCAGGCTTCCGGCCTCGATCTTGGCGATGTCCAGCACTTCGTTGATCAGCGTGAGCAGGTGCTGGCCGGCGCGCAGGATATGACCGACGTCGGCTTTTTGTGCCTTGGGTGCGTCCATGTCCAGCAGTTGTGCAAAGCCCAGGATCGAGTTGAGCGGGGTCCGCAGTTCGTGGCTCATGCGCGACAGGAATTGGCTTTTGGCGCGGCTGGCGCGTTCGGCTTCCTCGCGGGCGGTGCGCAGGGCGATCTCCGCCGCGCGGCGGTCGGTGATGTCGCGGGTGATCTTGGAAAAACCGCGCAGGGCGCCGGTGCCGTCGTACTGCGCCGTGATCACCACGCTGGCCCAGAACCGCGTGCCGTCCTTGCGGCAGCGCCAGCCTTCTTCGGTGTAATCGCCGTTGCGGGTGGCCTCGCGCAACGCCATGTCCGGGTGCTGCGGGCATTCCTGGGGCAGGTAGAACAGCGAGAAATGCTGGCCGATGATCTCCTGCTCGGTATAGCCCTTGATCCGCTCGGCGCCGTTGTTCCAACTGGTGACATGGCCCGCCGTGTCGAGGGCGAAGATCCCGTAGTCCTTGACCCCATCGATGATCAGCCGCAAGCGCTCTTCGTTGTCGCGCAAGGCGCGCTCGCGCTCGGCCAGCAACAGTCCGGCCTCCACCAGGCTGGTGCCCAACTGGCCGATTTCGTCTTTTTCCGGCGGCTGTGGCAGCAGCGGCGAGCCCAGGGCCAGGCGCTGGGCATTGCGCTGCACATTCTGCACCCGGGCGACAATGCCCTTGGACAGAAACAGCACCGCGACAATCGCCCCGAACAACCCGCAGATCGCCGCCAACCAGGTCGACAGCAACAAGCGCTGGCGGGTCTCGGACGCAGCGGCGCTGCGCTCGGCCAGCAACGACGCCTCAAGGGTGAGCATGGTGCTGATGTGTTGGCGCAGGGCGTCGAGGATGTGCTTGTTGCTGATCAGGATGGCACTGATGGACTCCGGTGTGGCGTCGCTGTCCTTGAGCATTTCCTCCAGCCCGTCGACCTTGCCGTCGATCAGCGGCTTGATCGCGCTGAGCTGCTCGCGCACCCGTGGATCGCGCACGTTGCGGTCCAGTCGGTGCAGGGCCGACTCGATCTGGGGCTTGGCGTTCAGGTAGCTGGGCAGGAAGTCTTCGCGGCGGGTGAGCAGGTAACCGCGCACACTGGCGGCGGCTTCCGCGAGCAGGGTATGCACGGCCTGGATATCGCCTTGCACGCGTAAAACCCGGCGCACATCCTCTTCGGCACGGGCGGTCTGGCGTTCCGTGGTGTAGATCAGCACCAGGGACAGCAATAGCACCACCAGTGGCAGTGAAATCACCACCAGCGCCTTGCCGCGCAGCGGCAGGTCGGCCCAACGCTTTCTCATTTGGGCCGCCTCATGTGGGTGTCACCAGGCCCAAGGCGATGCCCCGCACGGCGGCCTGGGTACGGTCAGCCGCGCCGAGCTTGCCGATCACCCGCTCGACATGGGCCTTGGCCGTGCCGGTGGTAATGCCCAGGTGTTCGCCGATGGCGCGGTTGCTCATGCCGTTGGCGACCAGGCCGAGGACCTGGCGTTCCCGTGGGGTGAGCGGTTCGCCGGGGGCGGCACCGCTGGCCTGGCGTTCGGTCATGCGCCGCAACAGCCGGGCGCTGACCGCCGTGTTGAGCGCTTCGCCACCGGCGGCCACGTGTTGCAGCGCCTGGATCACCTCGGCGCGGCTGGCGTCTTTGAGCAAGTAGCCCACCGCACCGGCATTCATGGCCGCCTCCAGGTACTCGGGGCTGTCGTCCATGGTGAACATCACCACCTTCACCGCCGGCAGGCGTTGTTGCAGCAAGCGTGCGGCGCCCAGGCCATTGAGCCCGGGCATGCGAATGTCGAGGATGACAATATCCGGCAGCAGTTGCTCACACAGCTCCACCGCTTGCAGGCCATCGCTGGCCTGGCCGACCACCTCGAACTGCGGATGGCCGGCCAGCAGGGAGACAAAGCCGGTGCGCGTGACTTCATGGTCGTCCGCCAGCACCAGGCGCAGGACGTGGGTCATTGGGGGACTCCAATCAAGTGCGCAGGCACGCGCGCGTGCAGCCGGGTACCGCCGTCGACGGTGCTGACGCAGGTGAAGCTGCCGCCCAACAGGCTGGCGCGCTCCTGCATGGTGGCGAGGCCCAGATGCTGGGCGTCATCCGTTGATGGCTCTGCCTTGAAGCCTCGGCCATTGTCGTCCAGCCGCAGGGACGCCTGGCCGTCGTGCAGCGCCAGGGCCAGTTGCACTTGGCTGGCGCGCGCATGCTTGAGCACATTGTTGATGGCTTCCTGGCCGATCCGGAACAAGGCGATTTCCACCTGGCTGGGTAAGCGCGCCTCACAGTACGCCTGCCACACCACGTTGATGCCGGCGTCACGCAGGCGGTCGGCCTCCTTATCGAGGGCTTTGAACAAGCCGAAATCATCCAGCACCGTGGGACGCAGGCCCGCAATCAGTTGCCGGCCCTCGCCAACCGAGTGTTGGGCCAGGGTAAGAATCGCCTCGAGGTCGGCGGCCAATGCCTCCGGCAGCGGCGGGCAGCGCCCGGCAAAGCCTTGCAGCCGCTGGTGCAGGCCCGCCAGGGTTTGCGCCAGGCCATCGTGGAGGTCGTAGGCGACGCGCTTGCGTTCGTCTTCCTGGGCGCGGAGCAAGCGGTTGACCAGGTCGGACAGGGTTTTGTCGCGCAGCTTGAGGGTACTCAGCAGCCGGTCGTTTTCCAGGTGGGCGGCCAGCAATGTGGCGAGCAGTTGCAGGGATTCGCTGTCTTCGTGCTCCGGCGCCCGCAGGCTGACGCTATTGCCCAGCACCAGTACACCAAAGGCATCGCCGTCACCGGCGCGCAACGGCACTTGCAAGACGCTGGGCACGTCCTCGGATGGCCGCTCCTGCCAACACGCCGTGCGCAGGCTGCGGTCGGCGAGGGCGGCCAGGCTGCCCAAGCGCGACGGGTTGCCATGGCGGGCGCTGGTATAGGCGATGCCCTCGGCGTCCCACTCCTGCAGCAGCCCGTGGTCCATGGCCAGAAACGCGCAGGCCCGCGCGAGCACGCGTTCGCGCATGGCGTCGGGGGCCAGTTGGCGCAACTCCTGGCCGGTATCCACCAACAGCCGCAGGCGCGCCGTACGACTTTGCGATTGGCGAAAGTGCGCGCGCATGGCCAGGGCGCTGCCGGGATCATGGGGCGTGTCATGCATGGTTGATGCTCCATTGCTGCGGGCGCGAGGGGGATCTATTAGACAGGGTCGGACCCCTTGGGCGCTATCTGCCAAATGGCATAGGTAAATACCTCCGGTTGGCCGATGGCGGCCGGTGGGCAGGTTGGCAAAGTGGCCGCAACGACGACCACTGGAGTATCGCCATGAAATTCAAGATTGCCCCGATCGCCCTGATGTTTGCCCTGAGCGTACCGTTTGTTCATGCCGCCGAGACGGCCCCGTATGTCTACCGTGAAGTCGCCCAGGCGCCGGCCAATGTCAAAGACCGCGAGATTGCCGGTTTATTCGACCGCTGGAACAGCGCCCTGCAGACCGGCAACGTGAAATCCGTGGTCGACCTCTACGCGCCGGGCGCTGTGTTGCAGCCGACCGTGTCCAACCAGGTGCGCACGACGCCGGAGCAGATCACCGACTACTTCGACCACTTCCTGGCGCTCAAGCCGGTGGGACAGATCAACTACCGCGAGATCCGCCAACTGGGCAGCAACGTGGCCATGGACAGTGGCGTTTACACCTTCACCCTGACCGAGTCGGATGGCAAGGTGCGTCAGGTGCAGGCGCGCTACACCTTCGTCTATGAGCAGGTGGGTGGCCAGTGGAAAATTCTTAACCATCATTCTTCGGCGATGCCTGAAGTCCAGGCCAAGCACGCCAAGCAGTAATGGCTGGAGGGAAAATGCCCATCCCTTACCGGGGGTGGGCATTTTTTTGTTGGGGCTGGGAGATTGTTCCTGTGACGGCTCGGGAACCGGCGCCTGTCTAACTGATGGTCCGCGACCTGAATGTGGGAGGGCGCTTGTCCCCCCGATGGCCATAGGTATCTACACAACTTTCAGCGGTCTGTGGCTTGCTTCCGTGGCGGCCTTAGAGCCGACCGGAGTTGGGTCTGGTGTACTGGGTAAATGTGGGAGGGGGCTTGCCCCCGATGAGGGAGTGTCAGTCACTTATTTTTTAACTGACCCGGCGCTATCGGGGGCAAGTCGAATCGTCGCACCGCCCCTCCCACATTTGGATCTCCACATATCAGCTAGAACTCGGTCTGCTTTTGCTCTGCTTTTGCTCTGGCTTTTGATCTTGATCCTAGGCGCCCCGTCAAACACGCTGGCCGAACGCAGGCTTGAATCCGTGGGTAACCCGGCAGGACGCCGGGTTAGCCGTCCTGGGCCAAGGATGGCCCATGACGGCGGCCCACGGATTCAAGCCTTCGTTCGGGCACACCGAGCCTAGGCGAGGTGCCGAGTGTTGGGGCAAGAGCCCTTTGGTTACTTTGGGGCTTTTCCAAAGTGACCCGCTGTAAGAGCGGAACCATAGGTGGTCGTGACCGCAGCAACGGATATGTACTCATTCCAACTCCAGCGCATGGTCGGCCCGAAGGCCGCCACGGAAGCAACCACCCTCACCACTCGGCACCTCGCCCAGACTCGGTGTACCCGTCACCCGGTGAGTGCAGCAACGCTTTGGCGCCGTCCGGGTCATACCAGGCGTACTCGTAGTAGCGGTTGGTGAGGCTTTTCAGTTGCAGGTCGACGCTGACGACCGAGCGCGGTGTTGGTGGCGCAACAGCGGTTCAATAAAGTGTTCGATTGTCCTGGTCGTGAAGGGTGACCGGTACAGCGCCAACCCTCGAATGTGAGGGCTTCCAGGCTTGGCATGAATTGTGTTGTGACCCGATTGGCGCTGACCCGACAACGGGAGGGAAACCTCACCTTTCATAAGAAACCACACCCATGCACAACGTCTTGCAACGCACAGTCATCGCCAGCCTGCTGGCACTCGGCGCCTTGGGCGGGCCGGTGGCCCAGGCCGCCAATGATCAACAGTTCATCCCGCTGGCCACCTACCGGGTCGGCGCCTATGCGTCCAGCGGCATTCCGTGGTGGGCGGGGGAGATTGATTACTTCCGCTACATCAACGAGGTCGAAGGCGGCGTGAACGGCGTCAAGCTGGTCTGGCAGGAATGCGAGACGGAGTGGAAGACCGACCGCATCATCGAATGCTATGAGCGCTACAAAGCCGGTCTCGACGGCGCACCCACCGGGTTCTTCTTCACCCACAGCACACCGGCCTCCTATGCGCTGATGGACCGTGCCGCCATTGACCACATCCCGCTGATCGACGGCGCCGGCGGGCGTACCGAATCCACCGATGGCCGCGTGTTCCCCTACGCGTTCCCGCTGTTGCTCAACTACTACGGCCAGGCGTCGGTGGGCATCAACTACATCGCCCAGCGCGAAGGCGGCCTGGACAAGCTCAAGGGCAAGAAGATCGTCACCGTCTACCATGACTCCGCCTACGGCCGCGAAACCCAGGCGGCCATGCAGTTGCTGGCGCAAAAGTACGGGTTCGAGAACATCCAGATCCCCGTGGCCGATCCCGGCAACGAGCAGTCCACCCAGTGGCGCCAGGTGCGGCAGATCAACCCGGACTGGGTGTTCCTGCGCACGTGGGGCGTGTCCACCCCCGTCGGCATCAAGACCGCCGTGCGCTTTGGCATCCCCGTGGACCGCCTGATCGGCGATGTGTGGGCCGGCTCCGAAGCCGATGTGATACCCGCCGGCACCGCCGCCAAGGGCTACCAGGCGCTGGCGCCGTTCCCCGGTGGCGACAGTTTCGACATCCATAAAAAGCTCAAGCAGTTCATCCTCGATCCCGGCAAGAGCAACCTCAAGGACCCCAGCTACTTCGGCAAGGTCTACTACAACATCGGCCTGATCAACGCCGCGATTGCCGTCGAAGCGTTGCGCACCGGCCAGGCCAAATTCGGCAACCGCGCGCTGAACGGCGAGGAAACCCGCTGGGCATTCGAACACCTGGACATCGACGCCGCGCGCCTCAAGGCCATGGGCTTCGAAGGTCTGCTGGCACCGTTGAAGCTGTCCTGCGCCGACCACGAAGGTGGCGGTTCCGCCCGGGTGCAGCAATGGGATGGGCAAAAGTGGGTGCTGGTGACCGACTGGCTGCAGGCCGACCGCGCCACCTTGCGCCCGTTGATCGAAGCCAAGTCGGCTGCGTATGCACAGGAGAAGGGCATTGTGGCGCGTGATTGTTCGGCTGAATGAACTAATGACTTTAGTGGAAATGCACCGGTTTATAAGTGATAACTCTATCGACATAATGCGCCGGTTGTCCCACTTCAGCTACGTTAATGCTCATGGTGCTACCGTGGTTTTTTTGAATTTGTGGTGTTATTTTCCCGACAAAGCGATCTCGCAATATATCGTCTGCTGTTTGCTCGATGAGTGAGTTCCTGGCGTTAGGGTACGCACTTCGTGCCGCCTGCATTACCGTATTTCGCTTGTTGGTCATAGTGGTAGATCCGTAGTCCATAGTCACTTCACCTTCAAAAGCCTTGACTGGTCGCCGGAGTTCTCGCTGAAGCAGTCGGCCAAAAGAGCGACTTCCGCCCTCGCCGGAGTAGCAAACCAATAGTCTGATGTTGTTGTAGTTGGACGGATTAACCCCCTTGCTCCGTAACAAAGAAAGCAGCTCTTTAGCAGAGTAAGGCTTGTTGTCAATAACGATTTCGGTACCGCGCGCCAATACTTTATCAACGAAACCACGAGGGCGTCCGTGCGCAACGATATTAAGACGGTCAAGTTTTTTGTACTCGTCAACAAAAGTGTGTATTTCGTTGGCGATCATTCTAAGGTCTTTCATGGGGTTTACCTTAATAAGGTTGTCAGCTCCAAGGCTTTGGTCGAGCCTGTTAGGTGGCGAGGCAGCTGCTGAAGGACTGTTTGACACCGGACTGGGTGCTTGCGCTGAAAAGTTATTTATTGCTTTGCCGTAAGCGCGGTCTTTGGCTGCGTCATAATGAAACCAATCGCCTGTTTTTTTATCGCGTATGGCAGTCGCTTTGATCCGTTCAGCGCTCGCGCCTACCTGATAGGTGCCTTCAGCCACATCCGCTCTTTTGACGAACTCTCTGAATTGCGCATTGTTCATCCCACTTTGTTGCAATTGGCGGGTATTTGCGAACTTTGCGCCGGCCGAAGCGGGCCCATTACTGGCGGGCAGGCTCGGGGTTTTTCCCAGCACGCCGCGGCCAAATGACTTGCTCGTCGTGCCTGCTGCTCTCGACACTCCGGACGTGCCTGCTGCTCGGGTCAGTCCGGATGCGGTTCGTCCGGCCGCGCCTGCGCCTTTGGCGAAGGCTGCACCTGTCAGGTAGAGGATGCCGTCAGAAAGCACATCGCCAAGTGCTTCCAGGTAATTACCTTTGAAAAGGTTTGCGAGGAATATGGCTCCCGGTATGAGTGCCAGGATGATACTTAATATTAACTCCTCCTTGACTTCCTCTTTATCAAATGTGGTAATTTCCTTGGTTAGCTCAAATAATTCATCGAATTTGTACACGGAGAAACAATAAGCAGTAACCCGTTCGCCGATATAGTTGCTGCGTGCACTGTTGAGCGAGTCCGGCGTGATGACAGGCAAGGGGCTGGCTGCTTGTTTGGAAGCCTGCTCCGACGTCGGAGGACGCTCATGAATCATGGTGTTTTTCCAGACTTGGTCACTACTCTTAAGGTCTCTGATCCACTCGCCTTGCAAACCCTCCTTGAAGTTTTTTTTCAAGTCGTCACGTTTGGTTATTTTCCCTTCCTGAGATGACATTTCATAAAACTCAAATTTGCCATCACGCTCGGTCTGGAAAATAAGTGATCGCTTGCCCTGTGGTTGTGTTGGTGTATTGTCTTGACTATGAATGCTTCCGCCGGGGTAGTGCCTTATTGACTTTGTGACTTCGCCTTCAGTGAAAATGCGCAGTTTGCCGAACTCAAGGTTTTTCCGGTCTTCCGTAGGGAGGCTGGCAATCTGATTTTTTATAATCGTGGCGCATGCATCGAGATACTGTTTTTTGTAGGTGTTAAATAGTCTCTCATGTTTGGTCTTAGGCGCAGGCAAACTCGAAAGTTGATTGATCATGCTAGTGGAGAAGCGAGCGTCATCGGACACCCAATTTGAGTATCTACTTAATGTAGGATTGGACAGGTAAAAATCCAAGAGTGAAAACATCGGTTGTGTAGGACTGGCGAGGTTTCCACTGTTACGTCCTCTAGGGCTGTTATCCCTGAAGCAAGGAAGATCGTAAGGTAGTTCTACGCCGAACTTTTTCTTGAGTTCCGCCAATGCAACATCTCGCTGGGTGGGCACCTTGGCGGCAAGGTTTTCGAGGGTGGTTTGCAATAGCCTTATTTTGTCCTGAAATGCTTTTTGGGTCTGCTCGATTTGCGCTTGAGGATAGTCGCCGTCTTCCCGGGGGGTGAGCTTGCCGTGTAGTTTCCCCCATTCGATCAGCGCCAGGCGCGAAGTCTCGTTCTGAATCGCCTGGCCTGAAGAGGAAATCGGGTCCTTGGCATCCTGTGCCGACACCTGAGCAAAGGTCATTTGCGCTGTGATGCCAGGGCTGTAGGCTTCGATGCGCGCTACGGCTGCCTTCAACGCCACCCACGCGGTCGACCCGTAAGTCACGTTGTTGGGAATATTTTTTACCAGCAGTTCCGGCGCTGCACGTGCCAGCAGCAGGTGCGCGGCAACAGGGGCCATTTCTGCCGATACCCGCCTGAGCTTTATCAGGTGGTCGGCGAGCCCCTGTTTGATCGTTTCAAGAGGCTTCCCATTGAAACGATCGTCTGCCAGGTTATATTCAGCCACATGGTTGAGCTGCGGACGAAACATGCTCTCCTGGTCCAGGGTTGTCGCGATAGCGGTCAAGACCCAGTCATGGGGAGAAGTGGTTTGCCATTGCTCGCCCATCTTTTCTTTCAGGGCCGATTCGAGTTCAGCGGCTTTGGGCGTTTTGAGTATTTTCTCTATGACTTTCACAGGATCGCGAAATTCTCGCGCCGAAAATTGCATATTTTTCGTCAGGTAACCCAACGCGCCTCGTTTGTCCGGCAGTGATGTTCCATCGTTGATCAGGTCTGGCAGTTTGAGGTTGTAGCCAAAGTGGCTGTAAACCGCTTTTTGTTCGTATTCCCCCAGCGGCACTGGCCAGGACAGCGCGCCGCCCAGATTGCCGAGCTTGGCCACCGGCAGCGGTGGGGCATTGATGACAGCCCTGAAATTATCGCGTTCGTCCGGTGTTTTTGGCGGGATCCAGTTGTTTGCAAGAATAAACGCCTCGAGGGTAGGCGACGAGGTGTGGCCCAATTCGCTCAGCCGGCCGTATGACGAATCCGGATCCACATTCATGGTTGTGCTTTTCAACGCGGCTTCGATTTGGCGAGATCCGCTGTTCGCCAGTTGCGTCAACTTTCCTGACAGTACGTGGATATCCGCAAGATCCCCCAATGCGGTTTTTTCCGCATCCAGTTTGTCCAGGCTGACAGCCACCGCCGCCTGACTTTCTGCAACGTTGGCGGCGTTTTTTTTGAAAGCCGGGTTCTGCTGCAACTGATTGGCTCGCGCAGCAGTGGCATTGCCATCTTCGCCATAAAAGTTCGCCACGACCTCAAAAGGCGCGGAGGAGGGCGCAGTGCCCGGCGTTACTTCCACAGGGTTTTTACCCGCCGCCACCACGCCTGTAGCGCGCAGCAACGGCGCAACGACGGTGTCCCATAACGGGTCTTTATCAGCGGCTCTGAACGTTTGGCGCCGACCACCGGCAGTTGCGGTGAAATGACCGAAGGAACTGATCGACAGCGGCTTGGAAAGATCGATGTTCTTGTGCCAGGCCCAGTCCACGAACTGTGGATTTTTAAGCAGCTTGTGCAGGTGTGTCCACCACTGCCCGAAGGTCGATTCAGGCGGGATGTCGTCGAGTTTGTCGGTGCCGTCAAATGAAGGCCCGGTCTTCGCGATGTTATGCAGGGCTTTGGCGAAAACCAGTGCAAGGTCTTTGTCCCCCTTGGCTGCAGGTGTTTCGTAAGGGGCTTCGTCGGGCGTGTGTGCAGCAGTGCTGTCTTCTGCTGATGGGAGAGGCGTGGCGCCCTCCGGAGGAAGCGGCAGTCTGGTTTCGATATCCTGGCGTGCACCGGTTGCTGATAGGGTCATTAAGGTTTATCTCCCTGCCTTACTCAAACATGGGCGCCCGGATCTGGTTCGATCGACCGGGCTCGTAGCCTGAGTGAGCAGTGGTGACGTTTGATTCCACACAAGAGTGTTATCGATTGCTTCCTTCCTGGGGCTGCGCGACGCAATCAGGCTCAGGCGGCGCTTGCCGTGACGTGACGGCCAGGGATGGCCGCAATCAATTCACGGGTGTAGTCGCTGGCCGGCTGGTTGAAGATGCGTTCCACCGAGCCCTGTTCAACCACGCGGCCATTGCGCAGCACCAGCACCTCATGGGCGAAGTTGGCCACCACTGACAAGTCGTGGGACACCAGCACGTAGGCGATGCCCATTTCCCGTTGCAGCTCTTCCAGCAGGTCAAGAATGCGCGCCTGCACCGACACGTCGAGGGCGCTGACCGGTTCATCCAGCAACAGCAGGTCGGGTTTCAACGCCAGGGCCCTGGCGATGGCGACCCGTTGGCACTGGCCGCCGGACAGTTCACGGGGCAGACGATCGAGAAAACTCGCCGGCAGGTGCACGCGGCTGATCAACGCCCGCGCCGCCTGTTCCAGGGCAGCGCCCTTGAGCAAGCCAAACGACACCAGCGGCTCAACAATGCTGTCGAACACGGTGAAACGCGGGTCCAGCGCCGCGAAGGGGTTTTGTTGCACCAGTTGCAGGCGTTGGCGCAACGGGCGGAAGTCGCGCCAGCTCAGGTCGGTGACGTCTTGCTGCTCGAACCGGACGCGGCCCTGGGTCGGCTTCTCCAGGCCCAGGGCGATACGCAGCGCGGTGCTCTTGCCCGAGCCGGACTCGCCGACGATGGCCAGGGTCTGGCCGGGGTAGACCTCCAGGCTCAGATCCTCCAGGGCCACGAAGGTCGAGGCTTCGCCCTTGACCTTGGGCAGGGCAAACGTCTTGCCGACGTTGTCCAGGCTCAGGATCGGCTCACGTCCCAGGTCGAGGTTGAGCAACGGTTCACGCCGCCTGGCGAAGGCGGGTGCAGCGGCGATCAGCGCGCGCGTGTAGTCGTGGCTGGGCTGCGCGAGGATCTGCCGTGGCGGACCTTGTTCCACCACCTCACCCTGTTGCATCACCAGGATACGGTCGGCACGGTCGAGCGCCACGCCCAGGTCATGGGTGATGATCAGCAGGGAAATGCCGCGTTCACTGACCAGGCGCTGCAAGTGGTCGAGGATCTTGCGCTGCACGGTCACGTCGAGGGCGCTGGTGGGTTCGTCGGCGATGATCAGGCGCGGGTTGCCGGCCAGGGCGATGGCGATCAGCACGCGCTGGCGCATGCCGCCGGAGAGTTCATGGGGGTACTGGCGCGCGCGCAATACCGGGTTGTCGATGCCCACCTGTTGCAGCAGCTCGACAATGTCGGCATCGACGCCGGGGTAGCGTTTGCCCTTGGCGAGTATCAGCGCCTCGGCGATCTGCTGGCCGATGCGCAGCGTGGGGTTGAGGCTGACCATCGGGTCCTGGGGCACCAGGCCGATGGTGCGCCCGCGCAGCTTGCGTTTCTGCCGTTCGCTGGCGTGGGTCAGGTGGTGGCCATCCACCCACAGTTCACCGGCGCCGATCTGCGCATTCTCGGGCAGCAGGCCTAGGATCGCATTGGCCAGGGTGGATTTGCCCGAGCCGGACTCGCCGACAATCGCCACGGTCTCGCCCTGGGTGAGTGAAAACGACAGGCTGCGCACCGCCGGATTGAGCTGGCCGCCGGAACGGTAGTCGACACTCAGTTGGCGCACATCGATTAAAAGCGGCTGGCTGCTCATCGCTGGATCTCCTCGAACGTGCGGGCGATATGGTTGAGGCTGAACACCACGGCCACCAGGAACAGGCCGGGCAGCAAGGACACCCACGGTGCAGTGATCAGGAAGTGGCGGCCGTTGGCGATCAAGGTGCCCCATTCCGCCGCCGGTGGGGCGGCGCCGAACCCGAGAAAACTCAAGCCTGCGGTGGCGAGGATCGCGGCGCCGAAATCCAGGGTCGCCAGCACGGCTACCGGGCCCCAGGCGTTGGGCAGGATGTGCCGCAACAACGTACGGCCCCAGCTGGCACCGCCCAGGCGTGCGGCTTCGACATAGGGCAGGGTTTTCACCCGTAGCACTTCGGCGCGGGTGGTGCGGGCAAAACCCGGAATGATGCCGATGCCCACGGCAATCGCCACCGGCACCGTACCGAAGCCGATGGCCGTAACAATCGCCAGGGCCAGCAGCAGGCCGGGCAGGGCGAGCAGCACATCGACAAAGCGCATGATCAGCGCATCGATACGGCCACCGGCAAACCCGGACAAAATGCCCAGCCCCAGCCCGCCCACCAGTGCGATGCCGACGGCCAGGGAGGCGGCCAGCACTGACAGGCTGGCGCCGTAGACCACGCGGGTAAACAGGTCGCGGCCCAGCTCATCGGTGCCGAACCAGTGGGTCAGGTTGGGGGCGCTGAGTTTGGCGGCGGGCGCGGTGGCGTAAGGGTCGAAGCTGCTCAGCAACTGCGGCGTCACGGCGGCGACCAGGGAGAACAGCACCACCAGCACCGCCAGGCTGAACCCTGGCCGGCGCAGCAATGGCAGGAGTGTCGCCGTCGCGCGTTGCCAGGGGCTGCGGCGGCGCCAGAGTGTTTCGCTGCGGATCAGTTTCCGGGTAAGCGTCGTCATGGTCTAGGACACCTTGGGCGTGTGGGAGATGCGCGGGTCGAGCCAGGGGTAAAGCAGGTCCACCAGCAGGTTCACCAGGACAAATGCCGCCGCCGACACCGCGACGATGGCCAGCACCACCGGAATGTCCTGGCGCAGCACCGCTTCCTGGGCCAGGCGGCCGATACCGGAGCGAGCGAAGATGGTTTCCACCAGCACCGCGCCGGACACGGTGTTACCCACCTGCAGGCCGATCAGGGTGAGGATCGGCAGCGCGGCGTTCCTGAACCCATGACGGGCCTGCACCTGGCCGCGGCTCAAGCCCTTGGCGTAGGCGGTGACGATATAGGCCTCTTTCCACACGCCCTGGAAGCTGCGTTGCAGCACCTGGGCGTACACCGCGGCGCTGGGAATCGCCAGGGTGACCGCCGGCAGCACCAGGCTTTCAACCCCACGGCTGCCGGTGGCGGGAAACCAACCCAGGCCAAACGCAAACACCTGGATCAACAGCAGGCCCATCCAGAACACCGGCACCGAAAAGCCCAGGGACGGCAAGCGCGCCAGGGCTTTTTTCAACGGTTGCCAGCGGATGTACGCGGTGAGGTAAGCCAGGCCGATACCACCGAGCAGCGACAGCACAATCGCCAGGCCGGCCAGGGACAGCGTCTGGGGCAGGCGTTCGGCGAGTAACTCGGCCACCGGGCGATTGAGTGACAGCGACTGCCCGAAGTCCCCGTGCAATGCCCCCAGCAGCAGGTCGATATATTGCTCGAACAGGCCTTTGTCCAACCCGTAGTAGACGCGCGCCTTGGCCAGGTCTTCCACCGACAGGGCGTCGGCTTCCATGCCGGACGCGCTGAGCATGATCGACAAGGTATCGCCCGGCAGCAGATAGAGGATGAAGTAGGTAATGCTATAGGCCCCCCATAGCACCAGCAGCGCCTGGCCGACCCGGCCGATCAGGTAGCGGCTCATGGCGTGCCGACCTCGATATCGCCCAGCAGGGCGAAGCCTTCGGCGGTCCAGCGGAAGTTTTTCACCTTGGGCGACGTCGCGGCCTGCCACACGCGCTCATACACCGGGAACGCCGAGCCTTCGTCGATCAGCAGGTCCTGCAGGTCGCCGTAGGCTGCCGCCCTTTGAGCGCTTTGGGTGGCGGTGATGCCGGCATCGAACAGGCCCTTGGCTTTTTCCAGGGTCGGCGCTGCGTAGAGGTTGGTGGCCAGGGTCGAGCTGTTGGCGGTGCGAGGGTCGAGGATGGTCTGCAGGATGATCGGATCGGCGCGGGTCATGTAGGTGCTGGTCAGGTCATAGTTACCGGCCGAGTTGTTGGCGACCCATTCGGCGCGAGTGACCACGTTGAGCTTGACCTCGATACCGACCTTGCGCAGCTGGTCCTGGAGCAGCACATCCCCGGCAGTTTCCGCCGGGGTGATGTTGTAGCTCAGGCTCAGGCGCTTGCCGTCTTTGTGCCGGTAGCCATCGGTGCCCTTGGCCCAGCCGGCCTGGTCCAACAGGCGCTCGGCACCCGCGGGGTCGTAGGCCAGCTTGGCACCCTGGCTTTTGAAGTAGGGCGTGGTGACGTCGTAGATACCGTCCACCACCGGGAATTCGGCGTTGTACACGGTGCTGGCGTAGCTCTTGCGGTCAATGGCCTTTTGCACCGCCAGCCGTACTTGCTTGTCGGCCAGTGCCCGCTCGCCGCGGGTGTTGGGGTACAGGTTCAGCGCCGGCCCCGGCAGCGAGCGGCTCTGGATGGTGGCGCCCTTGGATTGGAACAGTTTCAGGTCGACTTCCGAGAACGGGTTGCGGGGCCACAGGATGTCGGCCTTGCCTTGCAGGAACAGGCCGTTACGCACGCTTTCCTCGGGGATGTAGGTGACGTCCACCGCCTCCAGGTGCGCTTCGCCCTGGTTTTTCATATTCGCCGACGCCCAGGCGTAACCCTTGCGCTTGGTCAGGTGCGCGCCGACTTCCGGGGTGTAGCTGGCCAATACGAACGGGCCGGTGCCGATGATCTTGCCAAGCGAACGCTCCTTGACGCTCAGCGCGTAGGAGGCCGGCGCGAGGATCGCCAGGTTGGTGGTGGAGGTCGCCTGCAGGAAGCCCGCATTGGGCTTGGCGAGCACCAGCTTGACGGTGAAGTCGTCGACTACTTCGGCGCGATCAAAGCCCGCCAGGTACGTCGCGCCGAAGGTGGCCGGCAGCTCGGTCGCCAGCGCCTTGTTGCTGTCAAAGGCGGTTTTCACGGCCTTGGCATCGAAGCGTTCGCCGTTGCTGAAGGTGACGTTGTCGCGCAGGTGGAAGGTGTAGGTCAACGCGTCGTCGCTGACTTCCCAGCTTTTCGCCAGCCAGGGAATGATCCTGCCGGTCTGCGGATCCTGGTCGGTGAGGGATTCGGCGATATTGCGCAGCAGCACCCGGTGTTCGAGCCAATAGACCTGGAACGGGTCGACGCTGACCAGGGTGGTGTTGTCGCCGAAGAAGGCGATGTTCAAGGTCTTGCCGGCCTGGCTGTCAGTGCCCGCAGGCGAGCAGGCGGCCAGGCTCAATGCCAGGGCGCAAGGGGCCAATAGACGGCTCATCAAGTTGGAGGTGTTCAATGGGATGCCCTCGTATGGCGATTGGCTTAGAAGTCGTAGGCCAGCTTGGTGTACCAGTAGCCGCCGCCGGGGTAGAACGGCGGGTTACCGTAGGGCGCCAAGCCCAGGTTGCTGTACACGGCGTGCCGGTCGGGGCGCACGTCGAAGATATTGGTGCCGCCGATGCTGACGGTGATCTGGTCGACGAAGGTGTAGCTGACGTCCAGGTCGGTGATCCATTTCGCACCGAAGCTGCGGTCGCCGGATGGGTTTACCGCCAGGGTCTTGACCGCACCGTAGCGGCTGGTTTGCAGGTTCACTGCGAGGTCCTCGACCTTCCAGTTGGCGCCCAGGATCCATTTGGTCTTGGGCGAGGCTTGGGTGAGATCGCCTTCGCGGTCGCGGCCCACCAGGGTGACGCCGGAGTTGGCCAGCGCACTCGGGGTGTCCCGTGTGCCTTCGATAGTGGTCTTGTTCCAGTTGAAGCCCAGGCTCCAGCGCACATCGCCCCAGGCGTCCAGCGGCGTGGTGTGGTCGGCGACCACGTCCAGGCCACGGGTGCGGGTATCGAAGGCGTTGGTGTAGTAGTTGACCCAGGTCCCCGAGGGCACGCCTTGGGCGCTGAGGATGCCGTTGATCACGCCGTTGCCCTGGTCGTAGATATTGCTGGTCAGGGCGATGCGGTCGTCGATGTCGATCAGGTAAGCGTCGGCGGTGACGCTGGTGCGCGGTGCCGGCTGCCAGGTCAAGCCCAGCCCGAGGTTGCGTGACTTTTCCGGTTTGAGGTCGTCGCCACCCAAGGCCTTGGCCAGGTTGCTGCCCGACGGGGTCAGGCGGGTCACGGCGGGCACCACGTTGCCGTTCACATCCACGGCCACCCGGTTGTCGGCCACGGTGTAGCCGATCTGCGTCAGCGACGGCGCCCGGAAGCCGGTGCCGACGGTGCCGCGCACGGCGACGCTGTCGGTCAACTCGTAGCGCGAATTCACTTTGAGGCCGAAGGTGTTGCCCGAGTCGTCATCGTAATGTTCGATCCGCCCGGCGACGTCGAGAAACCAGCGTTCGGTCAGGTCGAAGCCCAGGTCCAGGTAGCCGGCGTAGTTGTTGCGGATCAGGCTGACTTCATCCTCCGGGCGAATCGTCACCGCCGCCTGTGCGCCCGATGCCGCCGGGTAGGTGCCGGTGATATAGGCTTCGGGGTCACCGGCGAAGGTGCTGAAATGTTCCCAGCGATGCTCCAGGCCGGCCGACACTTGCACCGGCGAGGTCAGGTTGAACAGGCTGTCGTAGCGGCGGGTGACGTCCAGATTGTTCACCCACTGCTCGAAACGGAAGGTGGCCAGGTTGTCGAACCTGGTCGGCGACGCGGTGCCCAGGGACGGGTTGATATTCAGGTCGCTGGAATGGTGGACGTTGTTGCGTCCGTAGGTGGTGCTCAGGTCCCAGTTCCACTCGGCCGCCTGGCCCTTGCCGCCGAACAGCAGTTGGTAGTCGCGGTCCTTGATGTTGTTCAGCGGGTAGTAGCCGTCGGGGAACACCTCGGGCACGGCGGCCCGGCCGGTCGGCAGGCGGAAGTAGTTGGCGGCCTCGGCATCGCGCTCGCCGTAGGTCGAGAACGAGTAGAGCGTCAGGTCTTCCAGGGGCAGTTCGGCGTTATAGGCGAGGTTGAAGGCTTTCAGGTCCGGGTCGCCGTTCTTGATGGCCACGCGGTCCCAGGCCGCTTCCCTGGCCGGGTCGTTGAAAGCGCGCACGCTGCTGTCGGCCTTGTCGTTCCAAGAGGCCTCGCCGCGCTTGCGGGCGTCGGCGGAGAGGTGGAAAAAGCCGCCGTCGCCGAGCTTGAAACCCTGGTCGCCGGCCACCTTGATCGTTTCCCCCTGGCCGGAAAACAACTGGCCGTAACTGGTTTCCAGGTGTCCGCCGCTATTGCCGGCCTTGAGGATGATATTGATTACCCCGGCCACGGCATCGGAACCGTACTGGGCCGCCGCGCTGTCTTTAAGCACCTCGATATGGTCCACCGAACTGACCGGGATCAGGTCGATGTCCACCGCATTGGCGCCGCTGTTGTCGATCGACCCGCGCTGGCCGGTGGCGCCGTTGTGTCGGCGTTTGCCGTTGACCAGCACCAGGGTATAGGCCGGGCCGAGGCTGCGGTTGCTCAGCGGACGCGTCACCGAGTTGTAGCCGGCGATATTGGTGCCGAAGTTGAACGACGGCAGCAGCTTGGCAATCGCCTCGGACAACTCGGCGCGCCCGGTCTTGAGCAGCTGTTCGCTGTTGATCACGTCAATCGGCGCCGGGCTGTCGGCCACGGTGCGTTGCTGGCCACGCAAACCGGTGGAGATCACGGTCACCGTATCGAGCTTGGCCTCGTCGGCGGCGGCCTCGGCGAAGGAGGGTGCGCCGGCCAGCAGCAGGGAACTGGTCAGCAGTGACAGGTGGAATCTTCTGCGGGGTAGGGGGGCGGCGATGTCTGGCATGTCGGAAAGGGTCCATGTAAGCCTGCTGAAGGCTCCTGGTGATCGGGGGTACGTCCTCCGCCAGGCATGGGGTCGGTGTGTGGAATGAAGATATCCCTATAAAAAACCGTGGGGAAAGTCTTTTTTGGAATAAGCTAATTATTAGATATTGTTATCTTACGAATTTATAAGATCATCTATTTTTATTATGTGCAGGGCCTTGGCGTGGGTTGAGTGTTCGACATCCAAAACATCGACGTGGGGTGGCATGCCGGAGGCCGGCGTGAGGATTCCTTGCGGCTGAACGTAAATCTTTAGTCTGGCTGGCGCCGGCTGTAAATGAGACTACGATAGTCTCCATCAAGTGCCGGGCAATGCTATCCATAGGGTGTTGTTTTTGTGGGCGCCCGTTGGGCATACATTCAATTGAATGGGTTTCAGGCTTTTATGGAGCGAGCCAGCACGGACTGATGAAGTATTTACGCTGGGTTTTTCATCGTAAGCGTGAACGCATGCAGGAGCGGTAATGGCAGACAAGGATGTGCTGCAAACCCTTGAAGGTGTGCTGGATTGCCTGTCGGGCGCGGTTGTGGTCCTGGATCGATCTGCCCGGGTCGTGTTGGGCAACCCTGGGTTTTCAAGGTTGCAGTGCCAGAACGGCGTCCCTCCCGAGACGACCACTGAGTTTCTCTCCTTGCTGCGCCCGCAGGACAGCCGGCTTTTTTATGCGGCACTGGAAAAGGCCGATGGGCGATCCCGGGTGTGTTTCGAGGCGACCGCGAGGCAGTCCGGCCGGTTGAACCTGTCGATGACACCGTGGCGCGACGACTATTTTATTGTTGAAATCCTTCCCCTGCCTGGGCCCCCAACCGCGCATTCCCACAGCGAGCGCTTCTCCGAGATCCCCCTTGAAGCCATTTTCGATTCCTCCGGCACCGGTTTGGCGCTTGTGTCACTGGACGGTCGTTGGCTGAGGGCCAACAGCGTCATTTGCAGGCTGCTTGGCTACAGCGAGGCACAGCTGCAAAACACCACGTTCATGGCATTGACCCACCCCGAAGACCGCGAAGTGGGCAAGCAACTGATAGAGGAGTTGAAGGGCGGTACACGGCAGGGCGCCACCTTGCATAAACGCTACATCCACCACGACGGTCAGGTTGTCTGGGTGCGCCTGACCGTGGGGCTGGTGCGGGACGACCAGGGGCAGCCGATCTGTTTTGTCTCCCAGCTGGAAGACATCACCGAGAACTGGCAGCTTCGCGAAACCTTGCTGGGCAGCGAGCTGAAATTCCTCACCCTGGCGGAGAATTCACCCAACATCATTGTGCGCTACGATCGCAACCTGTCGCGTACGTACGTCAACCCGACGTTCCTGCTCTTGACCGGCATGTCTTATGACGAAGCCATAGGCGCCGGCCCCGAGGAGCAGCCCGGCGATTACCTCGACCATCTGCGCCATGTGGCATCCACAGGCCAGACCGCTCAATTCCTCAACAGTTGGCCGGCCGGCCCCGGTGGTGAAGCGGTGAGTTGTGTCGTCAGCCTGATGGCTGAGCGCAGCCCATCCGGTGAGGTGGCAGGCGTGCTGGCACTGGCCCACGACATCACTGAGTTGCGCAAACAGCAAGTGCTTGAGGACGCACGTCTGCGCATCTTCGAAACAATGGCCACGGGCGCCTCACTGGACGAAACCCTGGGGTTGCTGGTGAGTTATCTTCAACTGGCCTTGCCTCACTGCTCCTGTGGCGTCGTGCTTGCTGACCCGCAAAGCCCCGGCTCGGGGGAGTCCATGGCTTCTTCCCCAGGCTGGTACGAGCCCATCCTCGGCAATCAGGGGCAGGTCCTTGGGGCTTTCGCGTTGTCGCGCTCACCCGGTTCTGCGCTGGACGAGAGCGACCGGCAGCGCGTGCGCCAGACCTGTCACATTGCCGCGATTGCCATCGAGCGCTGGCGCTCCGAATCCTTGCTCAGGGAGCGCGAGCGCCGCTACCGGGATATTTTCGACCATACCCTGGACATGTTGTGCCTGCTGGAGGCTGCGCCACGGGGTGAGCTGCGCTGTGTCGAGGTCAATCCGGCCCTGTTGCAGGTGCTTGGGAAACCCCATGGCGAGGTTATTGGCGAGACGCTGGCGTCGATATTTGGCCGGCTCAACGCGGAAAGAATCCAGACCCTCCATGACCAATGCAGGGCCGCCGAACGGGTGGTGGAGTCTGAGGAGAGCATGGTGCTGCGTAACGAAGTGCGCAACCTGCACTTTACCCTGGTGCCGGTGGCCGACTCGGGGCGCGAGGGCCAGCGGGTGTTGGTGATCGGTCGTGATGTGACCCATTTGACCCGGGCCCGGCAGAAAGAACTGGAACGCCAGCACGACATCAACGCCCTGGTGGAAAACAGCCCGGACGCCGTCGCGCGCTTGAGTGTTTTCGGGGAGGTGCTCTACGTCAATGCGCAGTTGCGAAAATGGGTGGGCGGGGCCTGGCCGGAACTGATGGGCATGCCCATGGATGAAGTGGTGCCGCTGAACGCCCAGTCCCAGCTTTTTCGAGAATTGGTGGCCCAGGTGATTCGCCAGAACAAAGCCACGGAACAGGAGTTCTTATTGTCGGGTTTGAAAACCGCGCCCAAGGTGGTGTTGATCCACTTTGTTCCCGAGGTCGACGGCCAGCGGGTCGTCAGCGTGCTGGCCGTCGGGCGCGATATTTCCAAGCTGCGCGCGGCGGAGCGGCGCCTGGCCAATTCCAACGCGCAATTACGCGACCTGTCGACCCGCCGGGAAACGGCGCGGGAAGAGGAACGCAAACTGATTGCCAGGGAGATCCATGACGAACTGGGCCAGCACCTGACGGCGCTGCGCATGGGCATCTCGTTGCTGAGGTTTCAGTTCGGCACCGATACGCCTGAACTCACCCCTCAGGTCGAGCGGTTGATGGCGCTGACCGACAAGACCATCCAGGTGGTGCGCAACGTGTCCACGAGCCTGCGCCCCTCCGCGCTGAACCTAGGGCTGGTGTCCGGTCTTGAATGGCTGACAGCCGAATTCGTCACCCTGACCCAGGTCCCCTGTGCGTTGAACCTGCCGCTGATTGCCCTGACCCTTCCGGATACCCACGTGACCGCAGCGTTTCGCATCGTGCAGGAATCGCTGACCAATATCGCGCGTTATGCCGAAGCGACTCAGGTCAGCGTCACCCTGAGCCCGCAGGAGACCCACTGGGTGCTCGAGGTCCAGGACAACGGCAAGGGCTTTGACCCGGATGCCGTCGGCCGCCAGACCCTGGGCTTGGCCGGCATGCGTGAGCGCGGCCTGATGCTGGGCGGCAAAGTGATCATTTTCAGTCATCCTGGGCAGGGCACTACGGTCCAGGCGTTCATTCCGATGCATAAGGATAGGTATTGATGATTCGCATGCTGATCGCCGATGACCATACCATCATGCGCGAAGGGCTCAAGCAACTGTTCTCGCTGGTCGCCGACGTGCAGGTGGTGGCCGAAGCCGAGAGTGGCACGCAACTGATCGAACTGTTGCGCCAGGTCGAGATCGACCTGCTGCTGCTCGACATGAATATGCCGGGTATCAGCGGCGAGATTCTGATTGCGCGCCTGCATACCCAATACCCGAAACTGCCGATTCTGGTGTTGAGCATGCATAACGAAATCCATATCGCGCAACGGGCATTACGCGCCGGTGCACTGGGCTACCTGACCAAGGATCGCGATCCCGAAACCCTGTTGGTCGCGATGCGTCGAGTGGTCAGTGGCCAACGCTACCTGGACCCTGGGCTGGCGGAACAGATCGCGCTGCAAAGCAGTGGCTTGAAGCAGCAGACCTTTGTCGAGAGTTTGTCCGATCGCGAGTTCCAGATCCTGCGCCTGCTGGCGCACGGCATGAGCGTCAACCAGATCGCCGAGCAGTTGGTCATCAGTAACAAGACGGTCAGTACCCATAAGACCCGGCTGATGGAAAAGATGGGGTTCTCCTCCACCGCCGACATTGTGCGTTTCGCCATGACCCTGGGTATTTCCTGAAGCGTGTACGGGGGTAGGGATTTTCCTAGGCGGTTTTCCAGGATCCCTACCCCAGAATAGGGATGCTCCGATGGTGGCAGTGCCATTATCGGGCCAGTATCTCTTTCAAGCAGTCGAATGGCCGGTCAGGTCGTGACGACATGCCTTGACAGGGAGACAGACCGTGAGCGCACCGACACCACCCCCTTCCGCTGCTTTGACCCTGTTTCCGGTTGCGTTCGCGGGCCTGCTGGGCGGGCTTGCGATTGCCTGGAGCGAGCGCTTCAGCATCGGGGCGCTGGCCGCCGGCGGCGCGGTGTTGGCGTTGTGTATCGGCATGGGCCTGTGGGCAAACGGCAGGAGCCGGGCGCAGTGGAGGGGCCTGCAGCAGCTCGATCAACAGGCATCCATTGCTCCGGCACTGGCCGTCGATAACGGCCTGGCACAGGTGTGCGTCAACGTGCTGCCGATCTGGTCGCGGCAGATAGAAGCGGCGCGTTCGATCAGTGAAACCTCGATTCTCAGCCTCAGCGAGCGTTTTGGCACGCTGTCATCCAACATCAGCCACAGCGTCTCCAGCAATGGCGGCCAGGACGCTTCGCAACAATTGGTCGACTTGCTGGAGGTCGGCCAGCGTGACCTCAATTCCATCGTCGTGGCCCTGCGCGCTGCGCTCACCAATAAGGAGAATGAGCTCAAGGAAGTCATGCAGCTCTCGGGCTTCACCGAGCAGCTTCAGCAGATGGCCAAGTTTGTCGGTGACATCGCCAGTCAAACCAACCTGCTTGCCCTCAACGCGGCTATCGAGGCTGCGCGAGCCGGGGAGGCGGGGCGAGGGTTTGCGGTGGTCGCCGATGAAGTGCGCAAGTTGTCGAGCATGTCCGGCGAGACCGGGCGCAAGATCAGCGAAACCGTGATCACCGTCAACGCCGCCATCGCCCGCACGGTGCAGATGTCCCGCCACCACGCCGAACAAGACACCCTGACCCTCGCCGATTCGGAGCGCGTGGTGTCGGAGGTTATCGAACATTTTCGCACGACCGCCCAGACCATTGTGCGCAACAGCCATGACCTGCAGCAGCAGAGCGCCAACGTCGCCGACGAGATTGCCCAGGTGCTGGTTGCCCTGCAGTTCCAGGACCGCGTCAGCCAGATGCTGACCTTGATTACCCGCGACCTCGACAAATTGCAGCAGCAGTTGGACGAACGTCATGAGTCGAGCCTCAGCGGACAGTCCCTGGCGCCAATGAGCAGTGACCGTTGGCTGCAGGAGCTGTCAACGGCCTACACCATGCCGGAGCAGCACGCCATTCATGGTGGTAAAGCGCCTGCCCAGGCCGATGCCAACGAAATCACGTTTTTCTAGAGGAGTTTTTCCGATGAGCAAGACCATTCTGATCGTCGACGACTCGGCCTCCATCCGCCAGGTGGTGAGCATCACCCTCAAAGGCGCCGGTTACGACGTGATCGAAGGCTGTGATGGCAAAGACGCCCTGAGCAAACTGGACGGCCGCAAAATCCACCTGATTGTCAGTGACGTGAACATGCCCAACATGGATGGCCTCAGTTTCGTCAAGGCGGCCAAGCTGTTGCCGGCCTACAAGTTCACGCCGGTCATCATGCTGACCACTGAAGCCAGCGATGCGATGAAGCAGCAAGGCCAGGCCTCCGGCGCCAAGGCCTGGATGGTCAAGCCCTTCCAGCCTGCGCAAATGCTGACCGCCGTCTCCAAGTTGATCCTGCCATAGCGATGACCAGCGACCGCTGGCCAGGAGGTTTACATGAAAAGCGCCGTCCCGATGCTACGTCGAATCCAGGTCATGGAAGGCCCCCTGACGATCTACACGGCTGCCGAGCAAAAGGACGTGCTGTTGTCGTTGTTTCCCCTGGCCCATGAAGTGGAGTTGGACCTGTCCAGTGTCGATGAACTCGACAGTGCCGGTTTGCAGCTGTTGATCCTCATCAAGCGCGAGTCTCTCAAGGAAGGCACCCAGTTGTTGCTGAGCAACCCCAGTTCGACGGTGAGCGAAGCTTTTCGCCTCAGCGGCCTTGACGACTACTTCACCAATGCGAGTTTCACCCAGTCGGTCGGAGCGTAAGCGTATGAACATGGATGACGTGCTGCAGACGTTCATTGCCGAAAGTCGCGAGCTTCTGTTGCAAATGGAAGATGCGCTGCTGCAGATCGAGAAGTCGCCCCAGGACCTGGACACCATCAACGGCCTGTTCCGCGTGGCCCACACCATCAAGGGGTCGGCCGGCCTGTTTGGCTTGATGCCGATCGTTGAGTTCACCCATGTCGCCGAAAGCGTGCTGGACCGGGTGCGCAGCCTGGAAGTGCGCGTCGACGAGGCGTTGAGTGCGTTGTTCCTCGACGCCCGTGACCATATTGGCCAATTGATCGACCTGCTGGCCGAGGACGGCAACCTGGATCGCCTGGACGAACCGGTGCGGGCTCAGGGTCAATCTATCATTGAGCGGCTGTCGCTGTATCTGGACGCGGCGGTCTCGACCCCGGCGCCGGCCCTTCAAGCGCCGGCGCCGGCGGATGAGCCAGGCGCCAGTCCCGGCCATTGGCATTTGTCGCTGCGCTTCGGCCCGGATGTGTTGCGCAATGGCATGGACCCCTTGGCGTTCCTGCGTTACCTGAGCACGCTGGGGCGTTTGCTGCACACCGTTACCTTGTTCGATGGGTTGCCGCCCATGACCGCCATGGACCCGGAAACCAACTACCTCGGGTTTGAACTCGCACTGGCCAGCGACGCGTCCCTGGAGGTCATCGATGGCGCCTTTGATTTTGTCCGCGAGGACGCGCTGGTTCGCATCCTTGCACCGAATGCTACGGTGCAGGCGTGTCGGACCCATCTCGACGGCTTGCCGGAAGATAACGCCACGCTGGTCGAGCTGCTGGTGCGTTGCGGCACATTGACCGAGGCCCAGGCCTTGCTCGTGACCCAGGACGCCGAGCAGGCACCGGTCGAAACGCGCAGCGAGCCTGATGTCCAGGAGTCGACAACGCCGCCGGTCAAGGCCGGCAAAAGCGCGGCGAGCAACGAAGGCAACCTGATTCGGGTCGATGCCGCCAAGCTGGACCAACTGATCAACCTGGTCGGTGAGCTGATCATTGCCGGCGCCGGCGCCAACCTGGTGGCGGTACGCAGTGGGATTGGCGAGATGATCGAAGCCACCAGCCTGTTATCGCGGCTGGTCGAGGAAGTCCGCGACTCGGCGCTGACCCTGCGCATGGTGCAGATCGGCGCAACCTTCACGCGGTTCCAGCGCGTGGTGCGGGACGTCTCCAAAGAGCTGGGCAAGGACATCGTGCTGCACATCGGCGGCGGTGAGACCGAGCTGGACAAGACCGTCGTCGAACGCATTGGCGACCCGCTGACCCATTTGGTGCGCAATGCCATGGACCACGGCATCGAGCCTGCGTCGACGCGCCTTCAGCGGGGCAAGCCGGCCCAGGGCACGGTACGCCTGAATGCCTATCACGAATCCGGCAGCATCGTGATCGAGGTGTCCGACGACGGCGGTGGCCTGGCCAAGGACAAGATCCTGGCCAAGGCCCGTGAGCGTGGCCTGGTAGGCGAGGCCCAGCAGCCGTCGGACAAGGACATCCTGAATCTGATTTTCGAGCCGGGATTCTCCACCGCCGACCAGGTCAGCAACCTGTCCGGGCGTGGCGTGGGCATGGACGTCGTGAAGCGCAATATCACGGCGTTGCGCGGCAGTGTCAGCCTCGAGAGCGAAGTCGGGCAGGGCACCACGGTGCGCATCCGCCTGCCGCTGACGCTGGCGATCATTGACGGTTTCCTGATCGGGGTGGGCAAGGCTTCTTACGTGATTCCGCTGAACATGGTGGAGGAGTGCATCGAGCTGGCACCTCAGCGGGGCACCGAAACCGGCTACCTGGACCTGCGGGGCGAGGTGCTGCCGATCCTGCGGCTGCGCGACATGTTTGATGTGCAAGAGCCTGGAGGCAACCGGGAAAACGTGGTCGTCGTGCAATACGCAGGCTTGCGTGCCGGCCTGGTGGTCGATCGCCTGCAGGGGGAGTTCCAAACCGTGATCAAGCCACTGGGCAAAGTGTTTGGTGATGCCCATGGGCTGGGCGGGTTCACCATCCTCGGAAGTGGAGCCGTTGCGCTGATCCTGGATATCCCGAATTTGCTAGGACAGGTTGCCAAGGAAACCCCCCATCGTTCGATCCCAAGCCCTTTATCGACTCATTGAAGCGTCATCAGGAGTGCCTCGCCATGACTGTTATCAGAAATATCATGTTGCTGGTTTTCACAGCCATGCTGGGTGTCTTCGTGTTGGGTGGCACCAGCCTGTACCTGGCCGGTGAAATCAATACGAGCGCCAGCTATGCCAACGTCAATACGGTGCCCAGCCTGCTGGAGATCGACCGCGCCGCCGCGGCCTTCACCGACCTGCATGCCTTGCAATGGCAACGCTTGAACGAGACCGACAAAAACAGCGTGCCGGCTTACGCGGCCAGCGTGGCGCAGGATTTCAGCGCCGTTGGCAAAGCCCTGGATCGCTATCAGGCCGAGTTGACCTCCGACGAGCACGATGCGGCATTGTTGAAACAACTGCGCGGCCACTTGGCTGAGTTTGCGGCGTTGCAGACCCACTTCGACAAGCTCATCGATGACGGTGACCAGGCCTCGGCCCGTGCATTGATCGAGACCAGCCAGCCCCTGCAGACCGCCGTGCTCGCGGCGATCGGCGAGCTGCGTGAATACAACCTGGAACTGGGGCGCAAGGGCCAGGTGCTCGCCACCACCACCGAGAAGAACGCACGCACCCTCATCCTGCTGGTGAGCGGCCTGACCCTGGTGGCTACCCTGCTGATCGGCGTCTTGCTGGGGCGCAATCTGATGCGCCGGCTCGGGGCGGAACCTACCGTGGTGCAAGCCTATGCGGCACGCCTATCGGCCGGCGAATTGAATGCCAAGGCGACGCTCAGGGCCGGAGACACCACCAGCCTGATGGCGAGCATGCAGCAGTTGGGCGCGAACCTGCATGACTTGATCGTGGAGATGGACCGTATGTCCAGTGAGCACGACAAGGGCGAGATCGATGCACAGATCGATGCCGGCCGCTTTCATGGCAGTTACCGCTCCATGGCCCAGGGCATCAACGATATGGTCAACGGCCACATCGCGGTGAAGAAAAAAGCCATGGCCTGCATACGCGCCTTCGGTAACGGTGATCTGTCTGCGCCCCTGGAACAATTCCCCGGCAAAAAAGCCTTTATCAACGACAACATCGAGCTGTTGCGCAGCAACATCCTGGCGCTGATCAATGAAATGCAGCACATGTCCAGCGAGCATGAAAAAGGTGACATTGACGTGATGATCGATGTCGAGCGCTTCGCGGGTTCGTACCGGGATATCGGCCAGGGCATCAATGACATGGTCAACGGCCATATCAACGTGAAGAAAAAGGCCATGGCCTGTATTCGCGCGTTCGGCGAAGGGGATTTGTCCGCGCCCCTGGAGCGTTTCCCCGGCAAGAAAGCCTTTATCAATGAAAACGTCGAGCAACTGCGCGCCAATATCCTGGCCCTTGTGGAAGATACCAGCGAGATCAGCGACAGTGCGCTGATCGGCAAGCTGGACACCCGCCCTGACGCCGCCCGGCACCAGGGCGATTTCCGCCGCATCATCCTCGGTATCAACGGTTCTCTGGACGCGATCATCGTACCGATCACCGAGGCCATGGAGGTGCTGTCGGCGATGGCCGCCGGCGACCTGACCCGCAACATTACCGGCGACTACCAGGGCAAGTTCCTGGAGCTGAAGCACTCGGTCAATGGCACCGTGGAAAAACTCTCGGAAATCATCGGCGAAGTACGCGGCTCGGCGGACTCGCTGTCGAGTGCTTCGGAAGAGATTTCCGCCACCGCCCAAAGCATGGCCCAGTCGGCTTCCGAGCAGGCGGCATCGGTCGAACAGACCTCGGCGTCGATGGAGCAAATGTCGGCGTCCATTTCCCAGAACACCGAAAATGCCAAGGTCACCGATGGCATGGCGGGCAAAGCCAACAAGGAAGCCTCGGAAGGCGGTCGAGCCGTGAAGGACACCGTGGCGGCGATGAAAACCATTGCCGAAAAAATCGGCATCGTCGATTCCATTGCCTACCAGACCAACTTGCTGGCGCTCAACGCGGCAATCGAAGCGGCACGGGCCGGCGAGCATGGCAAAGGCTTTGCGGTGGTCGCGGCCGAAGTGCGCAAACTGGCGGAGCGCAGCCAGATTGCCGCACAGGAAATCAGTGAGGTGGCCAAGAACAGCGTGGCCTTGGCCGAACGGGCGGGCAACCTGCTGGACGAGATTGTGCCGTCGATTGCCAAGACCTCCGACCTGGTGCAGGAAATTGCGGCTGCCTCGGAAGAACAATCCATCGGTTCCGAACAAATCAACAGCGCGATGTCGCAGATGAGCCAACTGACCCAGCAAAACGCGTCGGCCTCCGAGGAGCTGGCGGCGACGGCCGAGGAAATGAGTGGCCAGGCCGAGCAGTTGCAGGAACTCATGGGGTTTTTCACCGTGCAAAGCAAACGTGCCGGGCGCAATGTCTCGATGCCCCAGATCAGCCGAGCCATGTCCACCCAGGACCTGGACAGTCGCTCCTCGGACGGCGGTTTCGTCCGCTTCGGGAGTTGACCCATGGGCACCTCAGCGGGCATGCAGAGCGCTGTCGAAGCTGCGTCGCCAGTGGATGAACCCTTGCAGTACCTGACCTTCCTGGCGGCCGAGGAGATGTACGCGGTCAATACCCTGAGCGTTCGTGAAATCATCGAATACAACCAGGTGACCAGCGTACCAATGATGCCGGAATTCCTGCGGGGGGTTATCAACCTGCGCGGCTCGGTGGTGCCGGTCGTGGACCTCAAGGCGCGTTTCGGCAAGGGCACGACGGTACTGGGCAGTCGCACCTGCATCGTCATCCTTGAGGCGGCGAAGGAGGGCGAATCCCAGGTCCTGGGGGTGGTGGTGGACTCGGTCAGCGAAGTGATCGAGATACTCGAGATCGATATCAAGCCCGCTCCGGCGTTCGGCAATCACATTCGCACCGACTTCATCGGGGGGATGACCAAGGTGCGAGGCGAGTTCGTCACGCTCCTGCAGATCGAGCATGTGCTGTGTGTCGATGAGATAGCCGGCCTGATCGCTGTCTAGGTATCTCCCCGGCGGATAGAGCTGTTGTGGTGAGCGGGCTTGCCCCGCGCCGGGGTGCGAAGCGCCCCTGATGAAGACGAAAACGTATGTGACCCGAGGTGAATCATGGCCCCACCCATCGACAGTCCAGGCAATGCCAGCGTCTCGAGCCCGAGCCAGTACCTCACCTTTGTGCTGGGGGAGGAGATGTTCGCCGTGGGCACGCTCAACGTTCGGGAAATCATCGAATACGGGCCGATCACCAGCGTGCCGTTGCTGCCTCCCAGCATACGCGGGGTGATTAACCTGCGCGGTGCTGCGGTGCCCGTGCTCGACCTGGGAGTGCGCTTTCGCGGCGAACGCACGGTGCAGACTCCAAGGACCTGCGTTGTGATCCTTGAGGTACAGGCCAATGCCCAGCGCAAGCCGGTGGGCATCATTGTCGATGCGGTCAGCGAGGTCCTGGAAATCGCCGACCAGGACATCGAACCCTCGTTGAATTTCGGCACCGATGTCAGGGCCGACTTTTTACTGGGCATCGGCAAACTGGAGAGCGGTTTCGTGCTGTTGCTGGACATCGGTCGCGTGTTGTCCCTGGAACAGGTCGATGCGCTGGCCAACCTTGAGTCTTCGCTACCTTCGATCGCCTGAACAGGCTGGGGGAATGTCCTGATGAACGTGATCCTCTCTGACGCCGAGTTCGTGCAGTTTCGTGACCTCATCTATCAAATCGCCGGCATCAGCCTGTCCGATGCCAAGAAACAGTTGGTGAGCGCTCGCCTGGCCAAGCGACTGCAGGTGTTCAAGCTCAATACCTACGGCGCTTACTACAAGGTGCTGATGAAGGACAGCGTGGAGTTGCAGGTAGCGGTGGACATGCTGACCACCAACGAGACCTACTTTTTCCGTGAGCCCAAGCATTTTGATTTCCTGCGCGATGTCGCGCTGCCCGAGCTGCGGGGCAGCGGGCCGTTGCGCATATGGAGTGGCGCCTGCTCGACCGGCGAAGAACCCTACACCCTGGCAATGGTTCTGGCGGACAACCTCGCCGGCCGGCCCTGGGAGATTGTCGCGTCGGACATCAGCAGCCGGGTATTGGAAAAAGCCCGCCTTGGGCGTTATCCCCTCGACGGCATACGCGGCATCCCTGAGGCGCTGTTGAACAAGTATTGCCTCAAGGGCGTGGGCGCCAACCACGGTTGTTTCATGGTCGACCCGGCGCTGGCGGCGAAGATCGATTTCCAGTCGATCAATCTGAATAACCCGCTGCCGAAACTGGGGATGTTCGATGTGATCTTCCTGCGCAACGTGATGATCTATTTTGACAACGACACCAAAGTGCAGGTGGTCAAGCGCCTGGTCAGTCACCTCAAGCCGGGCGGGTACTTTCTGGTCAGCCATTCGGAGAGCCTCAATGGCATCACCGATCAGCTGCGGCTGGTCAAGCCTTCCATCTACCGGAGGCCGCATGCCTGACCGTCGACCGCCCAACGAGGTGTTCCTGAATCCCGGCGAGTGGTTTTTCGGCTCGGGTGCGATTCGCCTGCGTACGGTGCTGGGATCCTGTGTTGCATTGGTGTTCTGGCACCCCCGGCGCTTGCTGGGAGGCATGTGTCACTACCTGCTGCCACAGCGCGCCGTGAACAAACAGGGCGTCCTGGATGGTCGCTACGGCAACGAAGCCTTTGAACTGTTGCTCGCTCGAATACAGTCGATCAAGGCCCTGCCGACGGAGTTCAGGATCAGCGTATTCGGCGGTGGCAACATGTTTCCCGGGCTTGTGCGCTCGGACAATGATTACGTCGGCCAGCGCAATGTCGAACAGGCCATGCGCCTGCTCGACCTGCATCAGTTGCGGTGTCAACACTTCCATGTGGAAGGCGTGGGTTATCGGACCATTGTGTTCGATCTGGCCAACGGCGAAATCGAACTCAACTACCTGGCCTTGAAGTGAACCCCCAGGAGCCCTCATGGAGAACGTGCGACATGAGCCTTATCAAAGTGCTGATCATTGATGATTCCGCCGTGGTGCGTCAGGTACTCACGGCGACCCTGGGGCAAGACCCCGCTATTGAGGTTATCGGCGCGGCGGCAGACCCGGTGTTCGCCATGGACAAAATGAACAAGCAATGGCCGGATGTGATTGTGTTGGATGTGGAGATGCCACGGATGGATGGCATCACGTTCCTCAAGAAGTTGATGGCCGAACACCCCACGCCCGTGGTCATCTGCTCCACGCTGACCGAAAAGGGCGCGGCCACCACCATGCAGGCACTGGCGGCCGGCGCGGTCAGCATTGTGACCAAGCCACAACTCAACCTGCGCCAGTTTCTCACCGACAGTGCCGATGAATTGGCGGGGGCCGTCAAGGCCGCTGCGCGGGCCAACATGAAGCGCATGGTGCCTTCCAGCGAACGCGCTCCCGCCAGGCTGACGGCCGACGTCATATTGCCGGCGGGCACCCAGGCAATGGCGCGCACCACCGAGAACATTGTCGCCATTGGGACGTCCACGGGCGGCACCCAAGCCCTGGAGTTGGTGTTGACCGCCTTGCCCAGGGTCTGTCCGGGCATCGTCATCGTGCAGCACATGCCCGAACACTTCACCGCCGCGTTTGCCGAGCGCCTCAATCGACTGTGCGAGATCGAGGTCAGGGAGGCGAAGAACGGTGACCGGGTTATCCCCGGTTGTGCACTGATTGCCCCTGGTGGTCGGCACATGGTGCTCAAGCGCAGCGGCGCCCAATACCTGGTGGAAATTGTCGACGGACCTCCGGTCAGCCGGCATCGACCTTCCGTTGATGTGCTGTTTCGTTCGGTGGCCCGCAGTGCCGGCGGTAACGCACTGGGGATCATCATGACGGGTATGGGCGACGACGGCGCCCGGGGCCTGAAGGAAATGCACGACAACGGCGCCCGCACCCTGGGCCAGGACGAGGAGTCCTGCGTGGTGTATGGCATGCCCAAGGAGGCGTTCAAGCTCGGTGCGGTGGAGCGTGAGGTGCCCCTTGAGCAGATCTCGGCGGCGATTCTGCAATCCATGCACCAGCGGCGCTGACGGTTCGGGGTTCTGTGCTGATTGATAAGGCGCTCCGGCAATCCGCCTCGGGCCAGCCTGGGGTTTCAGTATGGGTCATGGTGGGCTCAGGGCAGGGAATCAATGGCCTGTAACACCGCACAGGCGATGGTCTTCGTAATCGTTCGCCGCTGGGCGTTATCGAGCATCGGGCTTAACCAGGTGGGTAGACTGTTCAGCATGGGCAAGATGGCCGTGAGCGCGCCCTCGCGCAACGGCCCGCCCGGTGGATGGCCTGCCTGGCCGATCAAATCCATTATTTCCGACTCATAGGCACGCCTCAGGCGCTGGACGCTTGCCTGCATCGAGTCGCCCAGGCAATTGGCGTCCATGACCGCCAGCTTGAAGTGTCCGGTCATGTGTTCATGCAATTGAAGGTGACAGTCGATCAGTTGGGCCAGGCGTTGGTCGGGTGCCAATCGGCGATTCTTGATGCCGTGCACCTGGGACAACAGGGTTTGATACAGCTCCATCAGCAGTTCGTAAAGCAGCGCCTCCTTGCTTTCCACATGGTGATAGATCGCCCCCGGGCTTATGCCGACATGGGCGGCGAGTTCACGCATGCTGACCTGGTTGAAACTGCGCTCCTTGAATAACTCCGAGGCTTTGCGCTGGAAGTCTGATCGGTTCAGCACACGCTTTGCCCCGTATTGCGCGCACGCCTGGCGCTCCGGCACGCCGGCCACGGGTTCATGTCCCGGGCGCCTGCTGCCGGGCAATTTCCTGATTGCGCAGGATAAAGCGCTGCAACTTGCCACTGGGGGTCTTGGGGAGTTGCTCGACGAACTCCACTTCCCGGGGATAGGCATGGGCGGCCAGGCGCTGCCTTACATGCAGGCGCAGTACTTCGGCCAGCTCGGCGCTGGGCTGGTACTGGCTGTCGAGCACGACAAAGGCTTTGATCAGCTCGGTGCGTTGCGGGTCGGGCTTGCCGATCACCGCCGCCTCGATCACCGCCGGGTGTTCGATCAGCGCGCTCTCGACGTCGAACGGCCCGACGCGGTAGCCGGACGTGGTGATCACATCATCGTTGCGGCCGACGAAGCTGATACTGCCGTCGTCATTCAGCTCCACACTGTCGCCGCTGAGGTAATAGCGCCCCACAAAGGCCCGGGTGGGCATGCCCAGGTAGCCGTCGAACCAGCACAGGGGCGAGCGTTCGCGATCCACCGCCAGGACGCCCGGCTGACCCGCCGGCAATTCCCGATGCGCGTCGTCCAGTACGACGATGCGGTAGCCGGGCACCGCATAACCCGCCGAGCCCTCACGGACCGGGTGACGCAAACCATGGTGATTGCACAACACCATGCCGATTTCCGTCTGGCCGTAATGATCGTGAATGGTCACGCCGAGTTGCTCGGCAAACCAGCGGATCACGTGTGGGTTGAGCGGCTCGCCGGCACTGCTGACGGCACGCAGGCGGCCGCGCACGGCGTCGGCGAACGCTGCCCCCTCGGCAATCAACAGGCGATAGGCCGTCGGGGAGCCGGCCAGATTGCTGACGGCGTACTTGGCAATGACTCGGCACGTACTCTCCACCGTAAAAGGGCCGTTGTAGAACAGCGTGGCATGACCACAGGCCAGCGGGCCGGTCACCGCGTAATACAGGCCATAGGCCCAGCCGGGATCGGCCAGGTTCCAGAACCGGTCGTCCTGCTGCAGGCCAATGGAGTCGCGCATATAACCCTTGAAGGCGAGAATGGCGCGCAACGGCACTTCCAGAGGCTTGGCCGGCCCCGTGGTACCCGATGTGCACATCAGCAGGAATGGCGCGCTGGCGTCCAGCAGTACCGGTTCGCACTCGACGTCTTGGCCGTCCAGGATGCTCCAGAACGGATAATCGCTGGGGTTCTGCGGGCCCCCGCCGGTTACAATCACGCTTGGGCAGTTGCCGATCTCATCCAGCTTGGGACGGTTCTGCGCATCCGTCACGATCCAGCGCGCGTTGGAGCAGCCCAATCGTTGCTCGATCGCCTTGGGACCAAATGCGGTGAAGAGCGGTTGATAGACCGCGCCCACCCGCCAGGTCCCCAAGATGGCAATCAGCAGTTCAACCGTGCGCGGCATCAGGCCGGCGACGCGGTCGCCCGGTTTTACCCCTTGCTCACGCAAGAAATGGCCGAAGCGGGCGGCGCTGGCCTGCAATTGGCTGAATGTGTATTGGGCGGCGCTGCCATCCTGTGCTTCGCAATACAACGCCACGGCGTCGTCGTGGGCGTGCCGGTCGCAGCATTCGACGCAGGCGTTCAGGGCAGTCAGGTCACCTTGCAAAGCCAGTTCGGCGGTCTGTTGGTAATTGAAGGATGTGGCCACAGCTTGATAATCACGCATAACGATACCTGGTTCTTATTGTTGGGTTTGTACTGCCACTGGTTGCGCTGCTCGCGACTCGACCCGTGGCGCTAGCTGTCCATCATGTCGGCCGCTTGCTGGGTCGCCTGGCTGGTGCGGGTCGCCAGCTTGCGCACTTCATCGGCGACCACCGCGAACCCGCGTCCGGCGTCGCCAGCGCGGGCGGCTTCAATGGCGGCGTTCAAGGCCAACAGGTTGGTCTGGCTGGCGATGCCCTGGATGGTGGCGACAATGTGCGTCAGCTTGCGCAGGGTCTCCTGCATCACTCGGTGCTGGTGTTCCTGAGCCTCACGCATGCTGTTTTCTTCATGGTGGGCATGGATATCGGTAATGGCGCCCACCACCCTTTGCGGGGAACCGTCCTCTGCGCGGCGCGTTTGCCCACGGCCGCGAAACCAGCGGTAATTGCCACTGCTGTGCTTGAGCCGATAATCGACATCAAAGGGTGTTTTACCGCTGTGGTCTTCGACGTGGGCGACAAACGCCGCGATTGCCCGTGCGCTGTCGTCTGGATGCAAGCGTGAGGTCCAGCTTTCCAATGTGTTGGGAAATTCCTCAACCGTGGTGTACCCCAGCAGTCGCCGCATTTGCGAAGACCACCAGATGGTGTTGTTCGGGTTCGCCGGGTCACCCGCCACCACCTCAATGTCCCAGAGCCCGTCATGGAGCATTTCACGGGAAATCTCGAAGCGTGTGGCCGCCAGTTCGAGTGACTCTTCGTGCAGGCGCTGTTCATGAATGTCACGCAGGCTTCCGCCGATGGCGACCGGTACCCCTTGCGCATCCCGGCGCGCCACACCGCTGATCCTGCACCAACGATAGTCACCGTCTGATGCAAGGGCCATGCGTACGTCCAGCGCAAAGGGCGTTCGCCCGCTGCGATCAGCCAGGTGCCGGGCAAGCGCGTCAAGATGGCGTTGCCGGTCCGTCGCGTGCAGGTGCTCGTTCCAGCGGCCAAGTTGATCAATACCTTGGGTCGGGATCGACGCGGACCCTGTCCACTTCATAGCCCACTCCGGTGCGGGTGCAGCAACACCTGCCGGTTGCAGTTCCCAAAACAGTTCACCTGCGCCTTGGGCGATAAGTGCCCAGCGCGCCTCCTGCTCCTGTAAAAGCGCGTCGCGGCGGGCCAGGTGTTCGGTCAATTGGGTGGCTTCCAATGCCAGCGCGTGTGTCTGTGCTTTCAGGGCTCGCCGCTCTTGCAGCAATGTCTCGACGCCCGCCAGGATGCGTCGCAATAACGGGTTGCTCGACGACAGCGGTGTACTCGCCAGGTCAGGCTCATCTAGTCTGTCGGCAAGCGGAGCCAATACCCAGCGGTTGGTTCGGCTGAAAAAGAGCATGGGGCACCTCTATCTCGGATCAAATGGGGGCAATCGCCATGGGCTGTGTGGGGGGGCGGGCAAGGGCCTGTCGGTCAAAGGCGGTCGCCCCCGGCAGTGCCTGCCAGGCCAGTGGGCCGGCGGCGATTTCCTGGGCGCTCAGCAGGCAGTGGTCGAGCTCGCGCTGTAACGCGTCGGTGTCGAGGCCCTGGCCGATAAACACCAACTCCTGCCGGCAGTCGCCGACCACGCTGTCCCATTTGGCCCTGATGCCCTGCATCCGGTATTCGTCCCGGGGCCATTGCGACGGCTCGATGAAGTTCCACCAGCGCCCGACATAGTCCCATTGGAACCGCTTGCCGCTTTGCACCAGCAGGCCGGTTTCCAGGTGGCGGCTGGCGAGCCAGAAGTAACCTTTGCTGCGCAGCAACCGCCCGTTGCTCCAGGGCTGCTGGAGAAAGGCGAGCAACCGCTGCGGGTGGAAAGGTGCGCGCTCACGGTACACCCAGGACGTCACGCCATAGGTGTCTGACTCGGAGGCCGGCGCGTCTGCCGCCTCCATTTTCCGCATCCAGCCCGGCGACGCCGCGAGGCTGGGTAAATCAAACAGATGGGTGCCGAGGAGGCTGGCTGACGGGATGTTACCGTGGGCCATCGGCATGATCCGCGCCGTCGGGTTAAGCCCCGTGAGGATCGCCTGCACGGCCTGGTACTGCGCAGCATCGATGAGGTCCAGCTTGTTGACGAGAATGACGTTGGCGTACTCCACCTGTTCGATCAGCAGATCGGCCAGGTGGCGCTTGGGTGCGTCTGGCGTGGCGTCATCCTGGTCAATGGTGTGCGGCGATTCGAGCAGTTCCTGGAAACGACTGCCGTCGACCACCGTCACCAAGGTGTCCAGGCGCGCCAGTTCGCTGAGGCTGAAACCCTCAGCGTCAAGGAAAGCGAACGTCTCCGCGACCGGCATCGGCTCGGAGATCCCCGTGGATTCAATCAGCAGGTAATCGAAACGCTGTTGGCGTGCGAGCATACTGATCTGCTCGAGCAAATCGGCGCGCAGGGTGCAGCAGATACACCCGTTGCTCATCTCGATCAGCTCATCGCGACCACGGTGCAGCGCGACATCGCGCTGCACTTCTTCGGCATCGATATTGACTTCGCTCATGTCATTGACGATGACGGCCACGCGCAGGCCTTCGCGATTGCGCAGGATGTGGTTGAGCAGGGTGGTCTTGCCGGCGCCGAGGAAGCCCGAAAGGACCGTCACCGGCAGTCGGCTTGCCTGGGCGCCGTCTGTCATGGGTTCACCGCGCGCGGGCCGGCGGCCTTGTCCAGGTAGCTTTCGAACAGGTCGACCACCACAAAACCCTCATCGGCGGCATCTCCCCACAGGTCCTTCACGGCGAACTCGACGTGGTAGGTGGGTTGATGGGCTGCGCTTACATCGCCATGGCCGATTGCGTCGGGGAACGGCCATTTCTCTGACGTGCGGTGCAGGACCACGCCTTCCTTGCCGCGCACGTAGGCGGGCATGCGGATGTGCCCAGCCACATATTCGTCTCGCACCACCACCCGATCCCCCACCTCGAAGGGCGGCCGCCCCGTGATCGCCGGGCGGCCCTCGGCATGGGCGGGATTCGCCAGCTTGAAGTGGGAGCCCAAGGCCTGATCAAGCTCCGCCTGGGTGATCACGCCGGTTTCGACCAGCAGGGTGGCGGTCGCGATGACGTAGCGTTCGTAGTACTGGGTGCCGACATGCTGGCGCACATCCAGGCGTTCGACGGCGTGACGCACTTCGTCCACGCTGAACTTTTTCAAGTGGTCGGCACCGATGAACATCAAGCTGTAGGCCAGATGCTCCCAGTCCTGCTTGAACACCTGTTTGTAGCTCAGGCTGTTGATGGTGTGAGGGACTTTTCCAAAGCCTTGGAAACCGCCGAGATCGTGAAAGCCATCCATAATCAAAACTCCGGGAGTGAACGATGATGAGGTGTTGTTTTCAGCCCACGCGGGGCAGGGCGACGCCGATCAGCACGTCTTTGGTCACCAGCGCTTGAAGCTGCTCTTCGCTCATGTGTTCTGAGCCTTCCGGCCTGACCGGCAGCACCAGGTAGCGGCTTTCGGCGCTGGTGTCCCAGACCTTGACCACCATGTCCCGGGGCAACTCCGTCCCCAGCTCGCGCAGTACCGTGCGCCCCTCCCGGACCAGGCGTGCGCGGAACTCGAAACCCTTGTACCACTCCGGTGGCAGGCCGAGGACCGGCCAGTTGGTGCAGGAGCACAGGCTGCAGACAATCACGTTCTTCAGCGTCGGCGTATCCTCCAGGGCGACGATGTATTCGCCCTGGGGGCCGGTGTAGCCGAACTGGGCGCAGGCCGCCGTGCCGTCCTTGAGCAACAGTGCCCGGAACTGCGGATCGACCCACGCCTTGGCCACCACACGGGCGCCGTTCTCGGGGCTCCAGCCGTGCTCCATCAATTGCGTGAGCTGCTCGACATAGCCCTCCGGGATGAGTTCCTTGCTCTTGAGGACTTGAAACAATGCCCAGGCTCTTTCGCCGGGCGTTGAAGTAGCTGTACTCATGGGGTCACTCCTATCAGTCAACACGGTGGTAAAAGTCATTGGATTTCTTATTGTTCTACGGGCGCCGGCGGCGCCCGTAGACGGCTCAGAGCGTGCGCCAGTCCACGGAGGCTTCAAACGCCGCCGCAGCCTGGTAAAGGGTGCCTTCGGCATAGTGTCTGGCGACCAGCATCAGCCCGACGGGCAGGCCGTCGACCCGCCCGCATGGAATCGACAGGGCGGGATGCCCGGTGATGTCCTGTGGCGCGGTGTTGCCGATCATTTCCAGCGCGCGCGCCACGTACTCGGTGATCGAGCAATCCGTCGGTGGATGGGGTTGGGCAATGATCGGCGTGGTTGGCATCACCAGCAGGTCGTAGGTCTGCAGCGCCTTGTCATAGCCCTGCCGGGCAAAGCGCGCGAGGTTTTGCGCCTTGGCGTAATAACGTCCGTTGTAGTGGTTCAGCCCGTACTGGCCGACGAACATGCACAGCTTGAGCGACGCGGACAATTGGTCGGCCTGCTCGCGCCAGCCGACCTGTTTGTCCAGCAGGCCGACATCGTAGAGGCCTTTCCAGTTAAAGCCCGCGCCGTTGCCATGCATCATCTGCATGGTCAAGCCTTCGCAGCCGATGGGGTGCCACAACGAGCCCGCCAGGTTGTGCTCGGGAACGGACACCGCCTCGACCTGCGCGCCCAACGCCTCGAGACGGGCGATGGCGTCACGCACTTTCTCGGCGACGCGAGGGTCCTGGTTGGCCAGTGCGAAGCCCTCTTGCAACACACCGATTTTGAGCCCGCGCACGCCCCTCGTCAGGTAGCTGTGATAGTCGTCGACTTGCGGCGCAGCCTGGCGCGGGTCAAGCCCATCCGCACCGGCCATGGCTTGCAGCATCAGCGCGTTGTCGCGCACGTTGGCAGTAATGGGGCCGACATGGTCGATCGTGGCTTCAATCGCCATGACCCCGGAGTAGGGCACCAGGCCGTGGGTCGGCTTCATGCCGTAGGTACCGCAGAAGGATGACGGGATTCGGATGGACCCGCCTTGATCACCGCCAACGGCCATGTCCACCTCTCCGGCCGCGACCAACGCCGCACTGCCCGAGGAAGATCCACCGGCGGCGTAACCGTGACGATGGGGGTTGTGCACGGGGGCAGGGTCAGAGGTGTGACTGCCGCCGGACAAACAGTAATGTTCACAGGTGGCCTTGCCCAGGATCGTCGCCCCGGCATCCAGCAGGCGCGTGACCACGGTGGCGTCGAATGACGGCACGAAACCGGCCAGGGGCGCGGCGCCGTTCATGAGCGGCACGCCTGCCAGGGCGATGTTGTCTTTCAGCGCGACGGTTTTGCCGGCCAGCAGGCCCTCCCGGGCCCCGTTCACTTCAGCCCGGTAGTACCAGGCGTTCAACGGGTTTTCCTTGTCCGAGGGTCGATAGCCCGAACTGCGTTCGTAGCGTACGGGCGGAACGAAATCAGGCAGCTCATCGACCAGGTCGTACGCGTCGAAACTCGGTTGCATCAGGTCCAGGTACTGCGCTGCCTGCTCTGGCGTCAGCTGCATGTGCAACTGGGTGGCGAGGTCCTGCAGTTGATCAAGCGTGGGTCGAATAATGGCCATGATTTTCCTTGATTTCATCGATGATCGGCGGGAAGACTTGAGGCTGTTCAAACACTTCCAGCACTTTCGGGGTCGGATCATTCCGGGTCGTAATGGAGAACAAATTAGGCCTCTTTTGCCACTGCGGCTTTGTTGAACAGGACACTCGCTTGGCTGAACAGGACAGCTCAGCGCGGTGCCACTTCATGGTCAGATGCCTGTCAAAAAGTGGCCCCGACCCCATGCGCTAGAGATGAGGGCCAAAAAATAATCGGGACGAATGGGGCGGTGCCGGGTGTCAGCTTTGCGCGACACCTGCATCACGCAACATGCCGGTCTGCGGGTGGCAGTTGATGTACTCGAACAGCTGGCTCCTGGCGTCCGAGACCGACACTTCGTGGTACAGCCGCAACTTCACCAGGCCGGCCGCCACACGGAAGAAGGTGACGAAGATGCGCAGGTGGGTGGGATGGGATTCGGCCCAGCGTTCCAGTTTCTCGACCGAACGCCAGTGGCCGATGTTGTAGCTCATGTCGAGGAAGTTGCCGTCGAGGTCGATATTGCGCACGAAGCGATTGCTGTAGCAGCCCAGGGGCGCACCGTTATCGCGCAGGAAATCCATGCCGTCCTGCAATGTCGGCAAGATTTCGTCGAGGTACAGTGAACGCTCGTCAGCCTCGGCGTCAGCCCAATCCTGGCCGGAGCGAATCAGCGCGATGTTGTCATGGCCCATGACGACGACACGGCCACCTTTGGCCGGATCTCCCTGCACCACCTTCAGTTCGCCCGTGGGGCTCATCCAGTCGGTCTGGGACGCCGGGAAGCGATCACGCATCGAGCCCCAGTAACCGTGCTCTTCGATCTCGCCGCTGGTGGTGTCCATGATCGCGCCCACCCCCGGCAACTGCGTCTGGAACGCATAGAGGGTTTCGAACTGCTCGGCACGCGGCGCGGTGATTTCGCGAAAATAACCCAGGCCGTCGTTCAGGCGATCCGGCGATGCCCACCAGTCATTGACGGGCGGCGATCGCAACCAGCGGCAATAGGCTGCGGCGTCCTTCCAGTAGCCGACGATCATCAGGTTGTCGTAGCCACTGTTGTCCGTGTGATGGGTCAAGTCGTGGGTCTGCGGGCCGTCGGGCAGGCTGAAGCTGCCGACGATGTCGCGCATGGCTTTAAGGGCACGCTCACGCTGCGCCTCACCGCGAAACTGCACGCCCAGGTAGGCCATCGCTACCTGCTTCAATTGTTCGCCAGCGCGGCCGACCCACATAGGGAAGGGCGGCTGGTAGTCCTCGGGCACCCGGCGGGACAACGTCCGTGGGCATCTAAGGTGTTTGTCGATCGCAGATTCCATGGGCGGCTCCTTGTTTTTTTCAGGTTCAGGCGTAGCGGGCTGGACAGGCTGTGAGGTCATAGTCAGGCAGGTACGAACCGCCTCGCTTTGTTCGCCAGGACAACCGTTTGGTTGGAAAAGACAGATGCCCGATGCCAGGGCTCAGGAGCGATAAAGAGGGCTGGGCGTGGTCTGAATTTTGCTTTCCAAGATCGACCGGCAGCGTGTCGCTGCTTCAAGTCGTTGCATTAAGGTGAGTGCCATGGCTCAGAACAATCACTATTCCACCCTTGCCGTTTCGCAACCGCGTCGCTTCGATTACTGGAAAGAAGTGGTGTGTCGCCATTGTCTTATGGCTGACAGCAAACCCTCGACCCAGAGCGATTTCAACGGAACGCTCCAGGTCTCCGGCGTAGGGGCGTTGGATGTCTCCAGGCTGTCGTCCCCGCTGCACCATTGGGTCCGTTCCGAGCGGCATTTACGCAGTGGCCCCGCCGACGACCTGTGGCTGGGCTTTACCCTCAATGGGTACGGCGAACTTGAGCAAGAGGGGCGCAAGGCCACACTGGGTGCGGGTAATTTGTTCCTTTATGACGCAACCCGACCGTTCCGATTCAGCCTGGGGGGGAGCGAAAACCACTTGATGCGCATCCCTCGGCAGTTGCTGACCGAGCGGTTGCCGCGTGTGGCGGAATGCACCGCAATGGTGCTGGATGACCGCCGCCCTGGCGTGGTGCCGCTGCGCGAGATGCTGCGCCAGATGGCGAACACTCCCGTGCTTCTGGAGGATGGAGGCATTTGCAATCGTTACTCCAACACGATAATCGACCTGCTCGTGATCAGCCTGGAACTCCAGGACCTGAAGACCACTCACCAGGAGCTGGATCTGTATGCGCGGATAATGACCTACATCCAGCACCACTTGAGCGACCGAGAACTGTCGATCGAACTGATCGCCCAAGCCCACCACGTGTCCACCCGCACGGTGACCCGTGCATTCGCCCGTCATCAGAAAAGCCCGGTCGCGGAGATCTGGAAAGAACGGCTGAATGCCAGTCGCGCGGCTATCGAGTGCGGCCAGGTGCGCAGCGTTTCCCAAGCCGCACTGGATTTCGGTTTTTCCGATTTCTCCCACTTCAGCCATGCTTTTCGCAAGGCGTTTGGGGTTGCGCCGCACACGCTCTTGACGCGCAACTGATGGCGCCCAAAACGGCGGGCATCCTGATCCGCCAATGCTTGTGTGCCAGCGAGTTGTTTTGCTGGGGCGGTGGCGTCTTAGCGCCCATTATTTCTTTGCTGGCACGCCGATCAAAGGCAGTCTGGTCAGCATGTTTTTAAGCGCCAACGCGTCCCACGGCAGGTGTTCGGCAATGCCGATTCCAACCACATCGACGACTTTCGCCACGTCGCCAAGGAGGCGAACCACCTGCGCCATCGTCATTTTTCCCTGAGCGATGCCGTCCCACGTGCTGGCAGGAACTTCAGGATTGGCAAACAGCAACGAACGAAACAGCGTGGGGTCCAGCACGTCCAGGTCGAAGTGGATCGCCAGATGTTTCGCCCCTGTCGACGTCAGCCACTGCAGGACGGGTTCGCTGGAGTGAGCCAGTTCGCCGGGACCTGCGCTCGACAGTCCCAGCCGGGCAATCATCGTAGTTTCAACTGCCATCGTTTTTTGCAGGCCCGCATACATTACATTGGCGGGTTTAATCGGACGCTTCACGACTTCCAGGAAGTCAGGGTCCCCTTCGCCCAGCAGGTTTCCCAGCACCATCGCGTGGGCATGCTGGAAGTCCTTGGGCGTCAGAATGTCCGGATGAGCATCAATCCATAGAATGGCCAGATCTTCTTCATAACGCTCATTCAAGTAGGCAAAAGGCGCCAGATCCACCAGGCAGTCGCCGCCCAGAACGACGAGGCGATCCGGTTGATGCTTGTCGATCAGCGCGCGCGCCTCGTGCAACTGGCGCAGCAACGGGCTCCGGCCGACGATTCCGCCTTCCAGCGCCGGTTCCGAGCCGTCTGGCTGGCTGACAGGGACCTCTTCCATCGGGCCGATGTGTTCAGGCGCCAGCCAGGACAGCAGCCGGGCTCCGAAGTGGTAGGACGGATTGTTGCCACCTTGCCATTGTGGGAACAGCAAACGCAGGGTCTTGCCGTGGGAGTCAGGCATTCAAAACGCTCCGGTTCGGCACAGCGGATCAAAAATGGATTGAAAACATACGGTTGCCATCGTAAGCACCTCAAGTGAACGTTGGGCGCTACCGTATTCGCTTAGTTTTCGAAGATATACAGGGCTATAGTTGACGCTTTGTTGCGCAGGGCGAGCATATGGATCGATTGACAGCGGCAAAAGTCTTCCTTGAGACCGTCGCCAGGGGAAGCATTTCGGCGGCTGCCACTCATCTGGATATGTCCAGGGCCATGGCCACCCGTTACATCGGATTGATGGAAGAATGGGCAGAGATACGGCTGCTGCACAGGACCACGCGCAAACTCAGCCTGACAGCGGCCGGCGAACAACTGCTGCCCATTTGCAAAGAACTCGTGGCGCTGTCTACGGACGTCAAGGTGCTCGGCTCACAAGCCGAAAGTACGCCCAGGGGATTGCTCAGGATCACTGCACCGTCGATCTTTGCGGAATATTGCCTGACGGATGTGCTGATGGCGTTTCTCCAGCGCTACCCGGCTGTCGCCATCGATTTGCAGATTGCAGATGGCATGACCAATCTTGCGCAAGAGGGTATCGATCTGGCGATCAGAGTGACTGACCACCTCGACCCTGGCGTTATCGCGAAGAAGCTCGGCGAAGTCGATTCGTTCATCTGTGCCAGTCCTGCCTATCTCCAGCGCCATGGAGTCCCTGGAGACGTGAGAGACTTGGCCGTTCACAATTGCCTGACTTACGCCTATTACGGGCGCAGCCTCTGGCATTTCGTCGTTGACGGCGAGAACGTCATGGTGCCCGTTACCGGCAGCTTCAGTACTAACGAGGCGTCAATCATCGTGCGCGCGGCGTTGAGCGGAACGGGTGTTTCGATGCTGCCGCACTTCGCTGCCGAGCAGGCCATCAAGGAAGGACGTTTGGTTCGACTGTTTCCCGAGCATCGCATCAAACCCATTGGTATCCACGCCGTCTATCTGTCACGCCAGCGTATGCCGAACGCCCTCAAGGCGTTGATCGACTTTCTCTCAACGCGTCTTGCATCCGGTCATCCTGATGCCTGACGGCCCACTTTAGGAACATTGATGGTGCTGTTCAATCGATTGAGCGCGTTTTCGACCCAGGCGCGCAGGGCACTGGGGCTGGTGTGGGAAACCTCGCGGCCACTGTTCACGGGGCTGTTGCTGGCGACGATTGTCGCCGGACTGCTGCCCGCACTGGCCGCCTGGATTGGACAGCGCATCGTTGATGGCGTGGTCCACGCCATGCAGGTTCATGCGGCCGGCAGCCAGGCCCCCGTGTGGCCGGTGATGCGCTACGTGCTGGCCGAGGCCGGTGTGCTGGCTTTGTTGGCGGCGGCGCAACGGGCGCTGTCGATGCAGCAGTCGCTGTTGCGGGTGAAGCTGGGCGTGAAGGTCAACCTGATGGTCCTGGAGAAAGCCCAGACCCTTTCGCTGCTGCAATTTGAAGACGCCGAGTTCTACGACAAGCTGGTGCGCGTGCGCCAGGGGGCTTCGACACGCCCGCTGAGCCTGGTCACCAAAGGACTGGGGTTGGTGCAGAACCTCATTTCGCTGGTCAGCTTTGCAGTCCTGCTGGTGCACTTTTCGCCGTGGGCCCTGTTGATTCTGGTGGTCGGTGCGTTGCCGGTGTTTTTCGCCGAGACGCATTTTTCCGGCAATGCGTTCCGCCTGTTCCACCGGCGTGCACCGGAGACGCGCCGGCAGAACTACCTGGAATCCTTGCTCTCCCACGAGTCCCATGCCAAGGAGGTCAAGCTGTTTGGCCTGGCACCGCTGTTCCTCCAGCGCTATCGCGACAACGCCCAGCGCTTGTATACCGAGGACCGCCAATTGACGCTGCGCCGCGACGCCTGGGGCTTTGCATTGGGCCTGCTGGGCACCGCAGCGTTTTACCTGGCCTACGCCTGGGTGGTACTCGACACCGTGCGTGGCCAGACGAGCCTGGGCCAGATGACCATGTACATCGTGCTGTTCAAGCAGGGGCAGGCCGCAATCACCGCCAGCCTCAGCGCCATTGCCGGGCTGTACGACGACAGCCTGTTCCTCTCGGACCTGTATGAATACCTTGAAACCCCCGTGATCACGCCGCGCGGCCGGCTCACCGAGGGCGCGCGCCCTGGCGATGGCTTGCGCTGCGAGCAGGTGGGGTTCACCTACCCAGGCGCCGGATCCGCCGCGCTGCGCAATATCAGCCTGCACCTGGCACCGGGGAAAAGCCTGGCCCTGGTGGGTGAAAATGGTTCCGGCAAGACCAGCCTGATCAAACTGCTGACCCGTCTGTATACCCCGGATGAAGGCCGCATCCTGCTCGATGGCAGCGACTTGCAGGAGTGGGACGAACACACCCTGCGCCAGCGCATCGGCGTTATTTTCCAGGACTACATCCGCTACCAGATGAGTGTCGGCGAGAACCTCGGCGTGGGGGACGTCGATGCCCTGGACGACCAGGCCCGCTGGCGCAGCGCTGCCACTCAAGGCGTGGCGGCGGAATTTATCGAGCGCTTGAGCCATACCTATTCAACCCAACTGGGACGCTGGTTTGGAGGCCAGGAACTGTCCGGGGGGCAGTGGCAGAAAGTGGCCTTGTCGCGGGCGTACATGCGTCAGGATGCCGATCTGCTGATCCTCGATGAACCCACTGCCGCGCTGGATGCCGGGGCTGAAGCGGCGGTGTTCGAGCACTTCCGTGAGCATGCCAGGGGCCGCATGACCCTGCTGATTTCCCACCGTTTTTCCAGTGTGCGCAGTGCGGATCACATTATTGTGTTGGAACGCGGGCAGATTCTGGAGGAGGGCAGCCATAACCAGCTGATGGCTGCGGGTGGACGTTATGCCGAGCTGTTCGACGTTCAGGCGCGGGGCTATCGCTAGAAGACCCAGCGCCGCGTGTCTGCCGATCCCTTCAAATGACCTGTACAGATCGCTATTTGGCAGGGCCGGATTTGAATACGCCGCTGAGGACAAACGCATAGCGTTCCGGACGGATAAAGAAGGTGGTGCGGTCGCAGCAACGGCCGTCGGCAAAGTAAGAGCTGCGTTCCATCACCAGCAATGCGGCACCGCGTTTGACGTGCAGGGCACTGGCCAGGCTTGCATCGGCTGCTTGCGCACGGATGGCCAGGTCGGCACGGGTGACGGCCTGGCCGGTGATCGATTCCAGGATCGAGTAGATTGGTTGATGCTCGACGTCTGTCCAGACCACGCCGGCCAACTCGGCCGGTAGATGGCTGCGGCCCAGGGCGATGGGCTCATCATCCACGAAATGCAGGCGCTCCAGCAGCAGGCAATCGTGGGCGCCTTCAAACAACGCCATCAAGGCTTCCGGAACGGGCTGCAGCGTGTGGCTGATCACCTGCATGCTCGGTTTGAGCCCTTGCAATAACAAGGCTTCATGGAAACTGCGCAACGCATCCAGGCCATGCCGAACCTGCTTCGCGGCGACGAACGTGCCCTTGCCTTGCTTGCGCTCCACCACGCCGTCGTCGCTGAGCTTGCCCACCGCCAGGCGCACCGTGACGCGACTCACGCCAAAGCGTTCGCCCAGTTCGGCTTCTGACGGCAGTTTGCCGGTGGGTTCGAAATCGCCGCGCTGAATCTCTTCCAGCAAACGATGGGCGATCTGTTCGTAGAGCGAGGTGGTGCTGTCGCGCAGAATGGACGTGGACACGGTCGGCTTCCAGGGGCCTCGGAGTGGGGCGGTGCGCCTTCACTTCTAAGGTTATAAAAATAGGTTATTGGGACAACTTGTATTAATACGTATTATGTCAGGCATTCCCATTGTAAACGACCTGACGATACTTGCCATGCCCGACTCCTTGCCTTACGCACCACCGCAAGCCGACGCCCTGACGGTCGATCACATCAGTTTCAGCTACCCCAACGGCCATCGGGTGTTCAACGCGTTCAGCCTGAATGCCAAGCCGGGCGAATTCGTCGCGATCCTCGGGCCGTCGGGCTGCGGAAAAACCACGTTGCTGAATCTGTTGTCGGGTTTTCAGCAACCCCAGAGCGGCCGGATCAGCATCAACCAGACCGCCGTGCGTCCGGAGCGCTCGGAGTTGGGGTATGTGTTTCAGGCGCCGCAGTTGTTTCCCTGGTTGAGCGCGCTGGAGAACGTGCGTTTCGGCCTGCGGATGACGGCGCAGCTCAGCGAGGCGCAACAGCGTGCCCAGGCGTTGCAGTATTTGCGCCTGGTCGGCCTGGAGAACGCTGCACAGCGCTTGCCCCATCAGCTGTCGGGCGGCATGCAGCAGCGCGTCTCCCTGGCCAGGACCTTGGCATTGGAGCCCAGCGTATTGCTGATGGACGAACCCTTCGCCGCGCTGGATGCCATCAGCCGCAACAGCATGAATGAAGAGACGCTGCGGATCTGGGCCGAGCTGGGTCAGACGGTGCTGTTCATCACCCACGACATCGACGAAGCGGTGTTCCTGGCCGACCGGGTCATCGTGCTCAACATCGCCCCCGGCGGTATCCATAGCGAACTGGATATCCATTTGCCGCGCCCGCGTTCCAACCTCAAAACACGACGCCTGCCGGCCTTTCTCGATTACCGCAATGAGCTGATGGAGCGCATTTCCCAGGTCATGGGCGCGGCCGAAGCCATCCCTAACCCCACCCGCCAACCCGAGTTAACCCCATGATCAAACGTTCGCTGCTTGCTCTTTCCTTGTCTGTTGCCGCCTTGGCAAGCAGCACAGGTGCCGTGGCCGCTGAAGAGAAACCCCTGCGCGTGGGGTATGTGTTCGCCATGGCCAACGCTCCGGCGCTGATCGCCGACAAGCAGGGTTACTACCGCGAGGAAGGCTTGAATGTCGACCTCAAGGCCTTGGGCGATGGCCCGGTGATCCAGCAGGCGCTGGCCGCCAATGAGCTGGACGTGGCCTATGTGGGCACGCCGCCGGTGTACCAATGGTTCTCCCGAGGCTTGCAAAGCCGGATTCTGGCCAAGGTCAATTACGGTCAGGCGGCGGTGATTGTCGATGCAAAAAGCCCGATCAACAGCCTGGAACAGCTCAAGGGCAAAAAGCTCGCCGGGGTCAAGAAGGGCAGTGGCATGGACGTGCTGTTGCGCGGCTATGTGCTGAAAGAAAAAGCCGGGCTCAACCCGGACAAGGACCTCGACATCGTCGACATGCCACCCGGCAACATGAACGCGGCGCTGGAGCGCGGCATCGTCGACGCGGCGTTTTCCTGGGAACCCTTTGTCAGCCAATCGTTGCTGCGCGGGTCGAGCCGGATTCTGCTCGACGTCAACCAGGCGCTGCCGAACTACCCGTGGTACGTGGTGATCGCGCTGCCCAAAACCTTGCAGGAGCGACCGGACGACGTGGTCAAGCTGCTGCGTGCGCACCGCAAGGCCATCGCGTTCCTCAACGAGCATCCCGACGAGTCGAATCGCATCATCGCCGAGGCGTTCAAGCTTGAAGCGGTCCAGGGGCCTGACGGCAAGACCATTGCCCCGGAGGCCATCGTCGCCCAGGCGCGCACGCGATTGGGCTGGTCGGCGGACTTGCAGCCTGCGGATATCCAATTCATCCAGCGCCTGATGAATTATTCCCACGACCTGGGCTTTATCGACACCACGCTCAAGACCGAGCAGATCGTGGATACCGCCTACCTGGAAAAAGCCTCGCGCTGAGTCTGAGCCTGTCATGTCCTTGCCAAAACCTAATTGGGGATGGGCTTCGCTGCCATTCCTGCTGTTGATCTGGATGGCCCTGGCCAGCCGCTTTCCCACCTACATCCTGCCGCAGCCCTGGGATGTGGCGCGCGAAGCGCTGCGTTGGCTCAGCGACAGTTCGCTGTGGCAGCACCTCAGGGCGAGCGTCCTGGAGGAAGTCGGCGGCTTCTGTGCGGCGGTGCTTGTCGCGATTGTGCTGGGCACGGCCGGCGGCTTGTCTTCGCGCTTTCGCGATTTCATCTCGCCGCTCAACAGCCTGTTCATGGCGATCCCGCCGATTGCCTGGGCGCCGCTGATCATGATCATTTTCGGCCTGGGCTATGTCTCCATCGTGCTGGTGATTTTCATTGCCGCGATGTTCCCCATGGCGGTGACCATCCAGGAAGGCGTGCAGAGCATTCGCAGTGGCGAAGTCCGCGCGGCGCGCACCTTGGGTGCCAACCCCTGGCAATTGCTGGCCCACGTTTACCTGCCGGCCTCATTGCCCTTCGTGACGGCGGCCTTGCGCATCGGTTTCAGTCAGGGCTGGCGGGCACTGGTCGCCGCAGAAATGATCGGCGCCTCCCAGGGCATCGGCTGGATGGTCTCCACCGGCGGGCAGATCGGCAACAGCAGCCAGGTGCTGCTGGGCATCGTGCTGATCGGCCTGATTGCCTGGCTGATGGAGAGTTTTGTGTTCCGGCGCATCGAGCGTCACTACCAGAAATGGCGCGTGCAGTAAGCATCGTCCTTTGCCTTCGAACCCTTTCAAACCTTCAGTGGACCACTGCACGAGGTGTCATGTGAGTAACGTATTCGATCCCCGCGAAGCCGGGCATTACATCGCCCCCCAAGGCCTCTACGAACGCAACAAGCAACGCCCGTTCCTCGGCAGCATCGACTGTGATCGGTACACGCTGATTGCCGGGCAATGGGATGAAATCACCCTGGTCTACGAGGTCGGCGGCAGCGGCCTGGCGGATGGCGCCTGGTTGAAACTGGCGTTCAAGTTCTACTCCGATTGGGCACTGTTCCAGACCTCGAACCCGGCCGGCCCCAACTACGTCAGCGCCGAGTACCAGGCGGGCGAGTTGGTCCCCGGGCAGAGCCAGGCCACCGTGCAGCACCTGAAAGTGCGCTTCGACCAGAAGGGTCACGAACGGCCGTTCCAGAAAGCGATCATCATCGACATCATCGACGGCTACCTGAATCCCGGCGACAAAATCACTATTCGCCTGGGTGACCGTCGCCAGGGCGGGGCGGGCACACGGGTGCAGAGTTTCGTCGAGAAAGACTTCCGTTTCCGGCTGTTTATCGACCCCTTGGGCAGCTCGAAATTTGCCGAGGTGCCCGGCGATCCGTTGCTGAACATCGTGCCGGGACCGGCGCAGAGTGTGCAGCTGATTGTGCCGCGCCTGGTCGGCGCCGGTGAGGCGTTCGACGTGCTGCTGCGAGTCGACGATGCCTGGGGCAACACGTGCCGCAACCTGCCGCTCAACGGGGTACTGACCCTGGTTGATCCGGAAGGCGGCGAGCGCCAGCAAGGGTTTACCCTGGCCAATGAAGGGTGGGCGACGGTGCGGCTCGAGGGGTTTGACCTCGGGGCGGTGGGCGAGTGGCGTTTGTCCGCCGAGGTGCAGGCGCCCGGCGTGCGTGGCGCCCAGGCCTTCGTGACGGTTGATCCGGCCGGCAGCGCATTGCGCCCGCTGTACGCCGACCTGCATGTGCACTCCGATGACACCGTGGGCACCAACGACACGCTCTACAACCTCAGCTACGGCCGCGATGTCGCCGGCCTCGATGTGCTCGGCTACACCGCCAACGACTTCAATATCACCGAGCAACGCTGGGATCAGGCGGTGAAGCTGATTCACGAACTCAACGAGCCCGGCCGCTTCGTCTGCTACCCCGGCACCGAGTGGTGCGGCAACTCCTGCGCGGGCGGCGACCGTAACGTGGTGTTCCTGCATGATCGCAAGCCCGAGTTTCCGTTCGACAACCAAGGGCGCCTGGTGCGCTCTTTCGAGTGGAACGAGTTCACTGCCGGCACCATCAAACCGGGCGCCTGGCCGGTGGACGAGTTGTACGCGGCCTATGCGAAAGACCCGGAAGGTCACCTGATGATGCCCCATGTCGGCGGGCGCCGCTGCAACCTCGACTGGCACCATCCGGAGCTGGAACGCTTGATCGAAGTCGGCTCGGCCTGGGGCCAGTTCCATTGGGTCTACGCCGAAGCCCTTCAGCGTGGCTATCGGGTCGGCGCCGCGGCGAACAGCGATGAGCATCAGGGCCGTTGCGGCGGCGGGGTTCCGGCCACGGCCGTGTTTGGCTCTCGCGGCGGGTTGACCGGTGTGATTGCCGAGTCTTTCGACCGTTCGAGTGTCGGCAAGGCCCTTCGCGCCCGTCGCACCTTTGCCACGACGGGCGAGCGTGCATTTGCCAGCCTGCGCCAGGGCCAGTACTTCATGGGCGAGGTCTTCAGCGCCGATTCGAATGCGACGCTGGACTATCGATTGCTGGGCGAGGCGGGCTGGGAGCAGGTGGACCTGTTCGACGGCGATAAACTGATCTGGTCGCGCAACCTGCATCAGGAGCTGGGGTTTTCCGCCCAACGCATCCGGCTGCGCCTGGGCGGCGCACGCATCAAGGACCGTTATCGCGGCGCGTACTGGACCGGCGAAATCCGGGTGACGGGCGCGGTCATCAATGGTTTTCGCGCCTTGGGCCTCGATCATCCGGAGCAAACCGTATGGCGCAAGGACGCCACGACCCTGGCCTTTCGCACCGACACCAACGGCGACACCGACAGCATCGAAATCGACCTGTCGCAATTGGCCGGCGCGACGTTGCAGGTCCGCAGCCGCATCGACAACTACATCAAGGTCGGCGATCCGTCCGAACCGCAGCCCTACGTGCATGCACCGACGGTGCTGATGGAACTGTCCGGCGAAGAACTGCTTGCGCAATCCCAGGTGATCGAAGAGCTGCCAGGGGCGGAGCTGAAAGTCTCCCTGGAAAGGACCACCGCCGAAGCGCTGCCCCGTGAACTGCAGGGGCAGATCGAGCTGGCGCCACTCAATCTGCACGCGGGGCGCGAGCATCCGCTGTTCATCTGCGCGCGCCAACGCGACCAGTCCCGGGTCTGGACCTCGGCATTGTTCCTCACGCTTGCTTAAGGCCGCCGTGGCTGAACCCTGTCCGGGAGAGCGCAAAGAAACCTGTGGCGAGCGGGCTTGTTGTGGTGAGCGGGCTTGCCCCGCGTTGGGCTGCGCAGCAGCCCCAAAACCAGGCGCAGAGGCGTGCCTGATACACCGCATTCGTCTTCATCAGGGGCTGCTTCGCACCCCAGCGCGGGGCAAGCCCGCTCACCACAGGGGCCGATTCAATCCAGGCATTGCGCCCCGGCTAGATTGCTGGGGGCTTCGGTGCGTGCAGCTGCAAGGATTCTGCAGTACCTGGTGAGGGCAACGCGGCCTCGACCAGTTCGATCCAGTGCCTGACCGGGGTGCGTCCCGCGCCGTCAAGGTGGGACTGACAGCCTATATTGGCGGTGACGATGACGTCGGGGTGGCCGCTTTCCAACGCATTCAGCTTGTTATCGCGCAGTTGCCGCGACAATTCGGGCTGGGTCAGCGAATAGGTGCCCGCCGAGCCGCAGCACAGGTGGCCGTCGGGAACCGCGGTCAGGTTGAAGCCCAGGCTTGTCAGCAGGGTTTCAACGGCTCCGCCGAGTTTTTGCGCGTGCTGCAAGGTGCAGGGGCAGTGGAACGCCAGGCGCTGGTCGCTGTGTACACCGAGCTTATCCAGTGGCTCGCCGCGCAGCACTTCAACCAGGTCCCTGGCCAGGGCACTGACCCTGTGCGCCTTGTCGGCATACGCCGGGTCGGTGCTGAGCAGGTGGCCGTAATCCTTGATAAAGGCCCCGCAGCCGCTGGCGGTTTGCACAATGGCCTCGGCCCCGTTTTCAATGCTCGGCCACCATGCATCGATGTTGCGGCGGGCGCGCTCAAGGCCCGCCGCCTGAGCGTCGAGGTGATAATCCACCGCACCGCAGCAGCCTGCCTCGCGGGTGGATATGACGCTGATCCCCAGGCGATCCAGCACCCGCGCCGTGGCGGCGTTGGTATTGGGGGACAGACTCGGTTGCACGCAGCCCTCAAGCATCAATACCTGGCGGGCGTGGCGCGTGGTAGGGCGCGGTTTGGGCGGGTAGACGCGGTGAGGCAACTTGGCCTGCAAGGTGTTGGGCAACAATGCCCGAAATAGCTGGCCACTGCCGATCAGCAGGTTGAATAGGGCGGGATTGGGAACGACGCTGCGCAACCCCTCGCGCAGCAAACGCTGACTGAGTGGGCGTTGCACTGCCGCGTCGACCACCGCCCGGCCGATGTCGAGCAAGTTGTGATAGTCGACGCCAGAGGGGCAGGTGGTTTCGCAGTTACGGCAGGACAGGCACCGGTCCAGGTGTTGCTGGGTCTTTTGCGTGACTTCATTGCCTTCGAGCACCTGCTTGATCAGGTAGATGCGTCCCCTCGGGCCATCCAGTTCATCGCCCAGCAGTTGATAAGTCGGGCAGGTGGCATTGCAAAAACCGCAGTGCACGCAACTGCGCAGGATGCGTTCGGCTTCTTCGGCGCGAGGCAGTCGGCGGGCGTCTTCGCTCAAGGTGGTCTGCATGGTTCAAAGCTCCGCGTACAGGCGACCGGGGTTGAAGATGCCCCGTGGATCGAGTTGCTGCTTCAGGTTCCGGTGGTAGCGCATCAACGTGTCGGGCAGCGGTTGGAAGGGACTGTCGATCAGGCCCGGGTGGTAGCAGGTCCCATGCCCGCCGGCTTTTTCGACCACCGCGCGAATGACCCTCGCGTCGGCGTCGGATTTGAGCCAGCGCTGGGCGCCACCCCAGTCGATCAATTGGGTACCTGGCAGCGCCAGTCGGGGCGTGTTGTGCGGCAAGGACAGGCGCCAAAGGGGCAGTTCCTCATCGAAAAAACCCAGCCGGTGTTCGTTCAGGTCTTGCCAGTAGGCAGCGTCCAGCACCTCGCCGCCCAAGCGCTCATGGGCCGCCGCCACCGAGCCTTCGCCCCCTTCGAGCCGCAGGTGCAGGCGCTGGCCATCGTGACACGCCGCGCTGATCGGCAGCGGTTGCTGCCCCCATTCCGCCAGGCGCAGCAAGGCACGGTCGGTGTCCATTTCCAGGCTGATACTCAAGGTTTGCCGTGGTTTGGGCAGGACCTTGAGGGACACTTCGGTCACCACCCCAAGTGCGCCGTAACTGCCGACCATCAAGCGCGACAGATCGTAGCCGGCGACGTTCTTCATGACCTCGCCGCCGAAGCGCAAATGCTTGCCCTGTCCGGTGATGACCCGCGTCCCGAGGACAAAGTCGCGGACCGATCCTGACCAGGGGCGTCGCGGTCCCGAGAGTCCGCAGGCAATCATGCCGCCGACGGTGGCGTGCTCACCGAAGGAGGGCGGTTCGCAGGGCAGCATCTGGTGCGCGGCGTCCAGCACTTCTGCCAGCTCCGCCAAGGGCGTGCCGCAACGGGCGGTGATCACCAGTTCCGTCGGGTCGTAGCTGACGATGCCCCGGTGGACGCGGGTGTCGAGGACTTCCCCGGTGACTGCGCGGCCGAGGAACGCCTTGCTGTTGGAGCCCTGGATACGCAGCGGCGTGGCGTCGTTCAGCGCCTGGTTGACCTGCTCCAGCAGCGCTGCGCTGGCGTCGATAGGGTGTTCGCTGCGCATCAGAAACGCTCCAGGTCGGGGAAGGGCATCTGACCCAGATGAACGTGCATGGCGCCAAACTCGGCGCATCGATGCAACGTCGGGATGTTCTTGCCGGGGTTGAGCAATCCGCCCGGGTCGAAGGCGGCTTTGACGGCGTGGAACACGGTCAGCTCATCGCTGTTGAACTGGGCGCACATCTGATTGATCTTCTCGCGACCCACACCGTGTTCACCGGTAATGCTGCCGCCGACCTTCACGCACAATTCGAGGATCTTGCCGCCCAGGGCTTCGGCGCGGTCGAGTTCGCCCGGTTGATTGGCATCGAACAGGATCAGCGGGTGCATGTTGCCGTCGCCGGCATGGAAAACATTCGCCACCCGCAGGCCGTACTCGGTCGATAACGCCGCGATAGCGTGCAGCACCCCAGGCAGTTCGCGACGCGGGATCGTCCCGTCCATGCAGTAATAATCCGGTGAGAGGCGACCCACCGCCGGAAACGCATTCTTGCGCCCGGCCCAGAAACCCACGCGTTCAGCCTCATCCCGAGCCTGGCGCACTTCGGTGGCGCCGGCCTGCTCCAGCACCTGGCGCACGCGGTGGCAGTCGTCGTGGACGTCGGCTTCCACGCCATCGAGTTCACACAACAGAATCGCTTCGGCGTCCACCGGGTAGCCGGCGAGAATGAAGTCTTCGGCGGCGCGAATGGCCAGGTTGTCCATCATCTCCAGGCCGCCCGGGATGATGCCGGCGGCAATGATGTCACCCACCGCACGGCCAGCCTTCTCAACGCAATCGAAGGCTGCCAGCAACACTTTGGCGGTTTGTGGTTTGGGCAGCAGCTTGACCGTGACCTCGGTGATCACCCCGAGCATGCCTTCGGAGCCGGTGAACAACGCGAGCAGATCGAAACCCGGAGCATCGAGGGCCTGGGAACCCAGGCTCACGTGTTCGCCGTCGACGGTCAGGATGTCGACCTTGAGCAGGTTGTGCACGGTCAACCCGTACTTCAGGCAATGCACGCCACCGGCGTTTTCCGCCACGTTACCGCCGATGGAACAGGCGATCTGCGAGGAAGGGTCCGGCGCGTAATACAAGCCGAACGGCGCAGCCGCCTGGGAAATCGCCAGGTTGCGTACCCCCGGCTGAACCCGGGCGGTGCGGGCGGCGGGGTCGATGTGCAGAATGTTGTTGAAGCGCGCCATCACCAGCAGCACGCCTTTTTCCAGCGGCAGCGCACCGCCGGACAACCCGGTGCCCGCGCCGCGAGCCACCACCGGTACACGCCGCTCATGGCAGACTCGAAGCACGCCCTGGACCTGATCGATGTGGCGCGGCAGCACCACCAGCATGGGCGTGGTGCGATAAGCCGAGAGTCCGTCGCATTCGTACGGCTTGAGCGCTTCGTGCTGGTGCAGGATTTCCAGGTCAGGCAAGCGAGTCTGCAGGGCGTGCAGCAGCGCCTGTTTGTCGACGTCAGGCAGGACGCCATCGACGCGTTCATCGTAGAGAATGTTCATAGTCGGTAGGCAACCCTCCGTTGTTTTTATTCGAGGTCTGTTCCGATGTAGCTGGCTTGCATCATTCGCCTGGATTACTTATTCATTTTAGGAATAAGCATAATAAAATATAGTCCTTGATCGTATTAATCATCATGCTACCTTGCTGTCACCGGACCGCCGGATATGTTCAATCCTATTGTTATGGTACGACTATGTCCGGCGCCCGAATCTTCCAAATCAGCCTTGAGGCTCTGTCACATGACGGCGCCCATGTCGCGATTTCTCACGCCGACAATATCAGCACCCGTCCTTTTTCTTCCATTGCCGTTCCATCCGTTACCGGCAAACCTCTCCCTTGTCAGGCCAACAGCGAAGCCTGCAGTGCAATCAGCGAAGGCTTGGCGTTTCTTCTCTACGCCATGTGAATCGTCGTTGTTGGGCACTTCCATACCGTTAGTCCAGCCATTCATCTTCAGGTAATCCCGGTTTATGGGTTGCAGCTTGAAGTGTGAGTGATTGGGCGCCCGTTCCGAGCACGTTCTATCGCGACTGACAACAATGCCAAACTATTTGGATGACGCTCATCGAGCGGAAATCGTCAAGCTGAGCACTACCCTGACCAGTAGAACCGAATGGCCCACCTGGCTTTTGTTAGTCGGGTTTTATCTGGCCTGGGCGTTTATTATTTTTTATGGGCAAGTACTTGGCGAAGTATTCAGCCTTGTCCTGCTGGTGCCACTGGTTGTGCTGTGGATGTCGATTCAGCATGAGCTTATCCATGGTCACCCAACCCGTTGGCCCGCCATAAACAAGGCCTTGGGATTTCCGCCGTTTGCCGTTTGGTACCCCTATGACATTTACAGGGACACCCATTTGGCACATCACAACGACGAAGTGCTGACGGTACCCGGGCAAGATCCGGAAAGTCGTTATGTCAACGGTGCTTTTTGGTTGCGCTCGCCTCGGTATATCAGAACGTTGTTATGGGTAAACAAGACCTTGGGCGGTCGTTTGCTTATGGGCGCGCCACTGGCGGTGATAGCCCTTGCGGGTAGCGAAATCAGAGGGCTGTTTCATACCGGCCGAATCGCTTGGCGGATGTGGGCCGCGCATCTACTCAGTGTTGGCGTAGTGCTGGCTTTGGTTGAGGAATACAGCGCCATCAGTGCCATACAGTACTTATTCCTGGTTTCGTTGCCGGCCTTGTCGATTGCCATGATCAGGTCGTTTTACGAACATCGTCCGTCAACGTATCCGGAACACCGCACGGTTATCAATGAATCGTCGGGGCTGTTGAGTTGGCTGTTTCTCAACCTCAATCTTCACCTGGTTCATCACGATCTTCCCGGTTTGCCCTGGTTTTACTTACCCAGGGTGTATAGAGCCAGGCGTGAACAATGGATCGCGCGAAACAATGGCTATGTCATTCATGGCTACTTCCAGTTATTGCAGAAACATCTGGTCAGTCCCGTGGATTGTCCTCGCCATCCTGCTGAGCACTAACACTAGGCAAGCTAATGTGGGCGTCGGAAAATGATACGTTTTGAAGCCATCAGGAAAACTCATAAAGGCAGCCCGCGAATGGCCGTGAGCGATTTAACGCTTCACGTCCGGGAGGGGGAGATCTGTGTATTTGTCGGGCCGAGTGGCTGCGGCAAAACCACCATTCTGCGCATGATCAACCGGCTGGATACCCAGGACAGTGGCCGCATCCGTGTCAACGGCGTGGCGACCGATGAACTTGACGTCGTTACGCTACGTCGCGGCATTGGTTTCATGATGCAGAGCGCCGCCTTGTTTCCTCACCAGACGGTTGCCGAAAATATTGGCGCAGTCCCGCGGCTGCTGGGCTGGAGCCAACATAAAATCCGCCAGCGCGTGAGCGAGCTCATTTCCCTGGTTGGGCTTCAGCCGGAATTTCTGGACCGCTACCCTAACCAGCTGTCGGGCGGGCAGCAAAGTCGTGTCGCCCTGGCAAGGGCATTGGCCTCGGACCCACCGGTTGTATTGATGGACGAACCCTTTGCCGCGCTTGATCCGGTGATACGCGAGCGACTGCAGGATGAACTGGTTGCGCTTCAGCGACGTCTGCATAAAACCATTATCCTGGTGACCCATGATATGGAGGAGGCCATCAAGATTGGTGATCGGATTGCGATCTTCGAGGGCGAAGGGAAACTTGTCCAGTTCGATACCCCTCACAACATCCTTGCCCATCCTGCCAGCGAGTTTGTGAGGAGCTTTATCGGCAAAGATCCGCTGTTAAAAAGACTTTCGCTGATGAAGGTTTCTGATCTTCCGGTGGATGAGGTCAGTTGTGAATTCAAACTTCTACTGGATGACAAGTCCAACCCGTTGAAGTGGGTCAGTGACTCGGACATGCCTGTTCCGGAGCTGACAACAGTGTCGAGTCACGACTCGTTGCATCACGCTCTGGTTAAGATGCTAACGGCGCCTATGGGTGTGGTTGTTCGCGTGGACGAGGCCGGCGGTTACGAAGGTTGCCTGTCGATTGCCAGCCTTCACAGCGCACTTAATGAACGCCGCTTCGGAAGTGCGCAATGATTGACTGGTCCTGGATCGTTGAAAACTGGCAGCAGATCGGCCAGCTGTTGGTCGATCATATTCAACTGGTGACCCTGGGCCTGTGTATAGGGATGCTGTTGGCGGGTGCAATGGTGCTCTTGACGTTGTGGCAGCCAGGATTGGCGCGGCCGATGATTTATGCCTGCGGCATACTTTTTACCATTCCGTCCCTGGCACTGTTTATTTTGATAATGCCTTTTACCGGGTTATCCAAGACCACGGCGGTCATTGGTTTGAGCCTGTATTCCTTGCTTATTGTGTTGCAGAACACCTTGGCGGGACTTGCGAGTAACCCTGCGGACGTATTGGAGGAAGCCCGTGCGCTCGGGTATACGCGCATGCAGAGATTCCTCGGGGTTGAACTTCCACTGGCGCTGCCTGCGTTATTGGCGGGCTTACGAACAACCTCGGTCACGTTGGTGGGGCTGGTGACGGTTACTGCCTTGATTGGTCAAGGCGGACTGGGCCAGTTGTTCATTACCGGGCTGGCCCAAAGTTTCACTACACCTGTGGCGGTCAGCCTGGTCCTGACCGTGATGTTGGCGTTATGTTTTGATTTTCTGTTTTATTCAATCAATAAATGGCTGGTGCCTTGGGTGCGCTGATGAACATGATCGCAAGTGTCTACCTTTGGTTTTCTCTACCTGATAATTGGTTGGGTGAAAACGGCATACTGACTCGGCTGGCAGAGCATATTTATTATGTGTCCTTGAGCCTGGCTATTGCTTGTGCAATAGCGTTGCCGCTCGGCGTACTACTGGCTAACTACCGCAAAGGCGCGCAGGTGGCGATAGGGCTGTTCAATATTGGGCGAGCATTACCGTCCCTGGGTATTGTGATACTTGCAATCATGCTTATTGGCTATGAAACCAGCACGGTGATTATCGCGTTGGTGACCATGAGCATCCCGCCGATATTAACCAATACCTATGTTGGCATCGATCAGGTGGATTCATCCCTGAAGCAGGCTGCCAGATCGATGGGCATGCGCAGAGGGCAGATGTTTTTTCAGCTCGAGTTGCCGCTGGCTTTTCCGCTGATCTTTTCAGGGTTCCGCTCAGCCCTGGTGCAACTTATCGCCACGGCCACCATCGCCGCGTATGCCGGCTTCGGCGGGCTGGGCAGGTTTCTGATTGATGGACTGGGCCGAAATGATACGCCGCAAATCATTGGCGGCGCACTGATGGTGTCGGCACTGGCGATTGCCAGTGAGTGGGTTTGTTCAATGATAGAAACATTCATGGTTAGAAAATGGCGCGCGGGGAAAATCGAACTAAGCGCTACATGACCTGAGGCACTTGAAAGTGTGTATTAACTCTGCAGAGGTGCAAACCCACATGAAAAACAAACAACGTTCGAAGGCTCGCTCAGCGCACTCGGTTTCATTGCTGCTGGGGCTGGGCTTGCTGGTGGGCAGCGCGTTGGCCAGCGCTCAGTCCATCACCATTGGAGGGGCCAATTTTTCCGAGCAGACGATTCTCGCCAACATCTATGCGTCAGCCTTGAAAAATCAAGGGATAGACGTCAAGACCCGACTCAATCTGGGCAACCGCCAGATCATCGCCCAGGCCCTGGAAAACGGCGATATAGACGTCGTCCCCGAATACCTGGGGTCACTGTTGAGTTTCTATGACGACAAGACCGCCCTGACCACCCAAAAGGAGATCCTCAGCGCTTTGCAACAGAAGTTGCCGGCGGACCTCCAGTTGCTTGAGCCTTCGTCCGCAGGCTCTATTACTGCCTGGGCCGTCACCCAAAAGACCGCAGAAAAGTACAACCTGCGCACCTTGTCCGACCTGGCGCCCGTCTCGGGTGATTTCACCCTGGGCGGGCCTCCCGAAGTCGCCACGGCCGCGTTAGGCCTGCCCGGGTTGAAGGCGGTCTACGGCATCAACTTCAAGAGCGTCAAGTCGCTGGACATGGGCGGGCCCTTGTCGCGGCTGGCGTTGAACTCCGGCGCCATCGACGTGGCCACGGTGGTCTCCACGCAAGGCATCCTGGCGAAAGAGCCTTGGGTTGTCCTCGAGGACGACAAGCACCAACAGCCCCTGCAAAACATCACGCCACTGGGGCGCAAGGCGTTGCTGACCCCGGAAGTCACCCAGGTGCTTAACGAGGTTTCTGCAAAGCTGACCGATGACGACCTCAAGCAACTCAATCGCCTGGTTGATATCGATCACAAGGACCCCGCGAAAGTCGCGGCGCAGTGGGTCGCCGAACATACCGTCAAGACGGCCCAGTGAAAATGAATGCGACGCTGGCAAGGTCGCGGAGGCGTTATGTCGAATAAAAGTATGATTTTGAATTTGTTCTTTTTTAACCCCCAGGGCGATCATCGTTTTTCCTGGCGCCACCCGCTGGCACCGACCCAAGAGATATTGACCCTGGGTTACTACGTAAAACTGGTGCAGGCGGCGGAGGCGGCGAAGTTTGATGCGGTTTTTGTTGCGGATCACGTTGCGGTCTGGGATTCCGTGGCCAGCGGGCTGAGGCACTATGCCAACGCCCGCCTGGAACCGATTACGCTGTTGTCCGCACTGGCGGCGGTTACCGAGCACATCGGGCTGATGGGCACGGCTTCGACGTCCTATAACGAGCCCTTCAACCTCGCGCGCTATTTTGCTTCGCTGGACTACCTCAGCGCAGGGCGAGCCAGCTGGAATATCGTGACGTCCTGGCTGGAAGAAGAGGCTTCGAATTTCGGATTGTCAGGCGTGACGAAACACGGCGATCGTTATCTGCGGGCCGAGGAGTTCATCCAGGTCGTCAAGCAGCTTTGGGACTCCTGGGAGGAGGGCGCGCTTGAATTTGACAAGGGGACCGGCGACTTTGCCGACCCCTCGAAAATCCACCCGATCAATCACAAAGGCGCACATTTCAGCGTACGTGGGCCGCTTAACGTGCCGCGTCCACCCCAGGGCCACCCGGTCCTTGCCCAGGCGGGGTCTTCTGAAGCCGGCAAGAACCTGGCCGCCACCCATGGGGACGTACACTTCTGTTTTATCAACTCGGTCGAGGAGGGACTGGCGTACAGGGCCGATTTGAATCGCCGACTCGAGTTGAAGGGCAGGCATTCCAGTGATCTGAAAATCATCACCGGCGTGCTGCCGGTGGTGCTCGGGGATGAGACTGAGGAGGCGCGACGTCGGCAACTGGAGGACAGCCTGATTATCGATGCGGTGGCGATTGACCTGGTCTCCAGCTACACCCGCCTGGACCTGACAGGACTATCGCCGGACGGCCCGTTGCCAGCGTTGCCGGATGAGTCCGAGTTTGATGGCATTCGAACCGAGCTGGCCCTGCTCAAGCAGTACGACACCTCCTTGTCCATCCGCGAGATAGGGCGCCGGTTGGTCAAGAGCTCCAGCACCTGGCTGTTGATCGGAACGGCGGAGCATATTGCCGACAAGCTTTCAGCGTTATACGAGTCGAATGCCGTCGATGGCTACAACCTTATGTTTCCGTTTTTGCCCACTGACTTCGAAACATTCACCCGTGGCGTGGTGCCTCTGCTGCAAGCCAGAGGGGTGTTCCGCCAGGAATATGAGCCCGGGACACTGAGGGATCGCTTGGGCTTGAAGACGCCGGTTAACCGTTTCCTGCTGTGATCAGCGGCAATCGCACCCTCTGAATGGATTTCATATGACCAGCGATCTATCCATGTACCTCGCTCCCGCCAGGGTTCTACACGCACAGGATGCCTGGCTTGAGCGCATCCTGGCAATTCTCGGCGAGCGCCGTGGGCATAAACAGATCGTTGATCTCGCGGCGCACTGGCTTTCCCCGGATCTGTTGTTATCCCAGACCTGTGGCTATCCATTCGTTACGTCGCTGCGGGGAAAGGTAAAACTGGTAGGGCGCCCGAGCTATGAGCTTACCCATGGCTCGGGGGGGGACCATTGCAGTTTGCTGCTCTGCAGGGCTGATTCGGCCGTGACTGACCTGGCAGGTTTCCAGGGCAGCCATGGCCTGATCAACGCTCCGGATTCCAACTCTGGAATGAATTTATTTCGCCACACGCTGGCCGGGATCAGCGACCGAGGTTTCTTCTCGAAACTCACCTTCACCGGATCCCACAGGGAGAGTATGCGAAGGCTTAGAGACGGCGAGGGTGATTTGGCTTCCATCGACAGTGTCACCTACGACTATCTTGCGAGAGATCACAGTGACGAGATCGAAGGCCTCAGGATCCTGACACGAAGTGCGCGCAGTCCCTGCCTGCCTTACATCACCTCGATTGGTCAGGACGCCGTTTCAATCAGAAACGCAATGAACGAAGCCTTGGGGCAGCTTCCTGAGGTGTCCCGTGACCTCGCGATCAAGGAAGTCCTGCCGGCCAGTGAGGCTGACTATGAGTGTCTCCTGGAATATGAGCGCAGTGCGGCCAGTCGCGGCTTTTCGTTTGTAGCGTCCTGAGCGGCCCCACCTCAAACGGAGGCACTCCTGCAGGGGATTCATTCAGTCCCCAGCAGGTTCAAACCCTATAGCCAACCCTTGATCTGCGCACACACAGCCTGGGTGGAAATACCGTAGCGATCGTGCAACGTCGGAAGCGCTCCCGCATCGAGAAACGCGTCCGGCAGCGCTATTTGCCGGAACGTCGGGGTAACGCCATTGCGCAACAGCACGGTTGCCACCGCTTCGCCCAATCCGCCAATGATGGAGTGGTTTTCGGCCGTCACTACCAGTCGTCCCGGCTTTCTGGCTTCAGCCAGAATGGTCTGCTCATCCAAAGGCTTGATAGTGGGCACGTGAAGCACCGCGACATCCACGCCATCTGCCTGTAGTTCCTTGGCGGCTTCCAGGGCGCGCATGGTCATCAAACCGGTGGAAATGATTAAAACCTCATTGCCCGTGCGCAGGGTCTTGGCCTTGCCGATCTCGAATGTATAGCCATATTCGTCGAGCACCAGCGGTACGTTGCCGCGCAGTAACCGCATGTAGACCGGCCCTTGATGCGCAGCAATGGCGGGCACGGCTTGTTCGATTTCCAGGGCATCGCAGGGGTCGACGATCATCAGGTTGGGCATGGCGCGGAAAATCGCCAGATCATCCGTTGCCTGGTGGCTGGGGCCGTATCCGGTGGTCAGGCCCGGCAGGCCGCAGACGATTTTGACGTTGAGGTTTTCCTCGGCAATCGCCATGCAGATGAAGTCATAGGCCCGGCGCGACGCAAACACCGCGTAAGTGGTAGCGAAGGGCACGAACCCCTCCCGAGCCATGCCGGCTGCCGCGCTCATCAACAGTTGCTCGGCCATGCCCATCTGGTAGAAACGCTCCGGATGCGCCTTGGCAAAAATGTGCAGGTCGGTGTATTTGGACAAGTCAGCCGATAAACCCACGATGTCCTGGCGCTGGTCCGCGAGTGCGGCCAATGCGTGACCGAATGGCGCTGGTTTTGTGGCCTGGCCTTCAGCGGCAATCGAGGCAATCATCGCCGAGGTGGTCAGCTTTTTCTTCGCCGCTGCGGGTGCCTGAACGTCAGTCTTGTGTGCGTTGCTCATACGGTTTTGCCTTCTTCCAGGTTGTTCAGGGCCACATCCCATTCATGCTCGTCGACGCGGATGAAGTGAGTCTTTTCGCGGGTTTCCAGGAACGGCACGCCTTTGCCCATTTTGGTATCGCAGATGATGACGCGCGGTTGTGCGCCGGGGTGGCTGCGGGCCGCGTCGAACGCCTTGACCAAGGCATCCAGGTCGTTACCGTCTACCCGCTGGGTGAACCAGCCAAAGGCTTGCCAGCGGTCAACGATGGGTTCAAATGCCAGCACTTCGCTGGAATGTCCGTCGGCTTGCTGGTTATTCACGTCGACAATGGCGATCAGGTTGTCGAGCTTCCAGTGCGAAGCGGACATGACCGCTTCCCAGGTGGATCCCTCATTCAGCTCACCGTCCGACAGCAGGTTGTAGACGAATGAGGCGGACTGTTTGCGCTTCAAGCCCAGGCAGGCACCCACTGCGATGCCCAGCCCCTGGCCCAGGGAGCCGCCGGTGATCTCCATGCCGGGGGTGTAGGCGGCCATGCCGGACATGGGCAGGCGGCTGTCATCCGAACCGTAGGTTTCAAGCTCATCCAGTGGGATGATTTGCGCTTCAATCAGCGCCGCATACAGGGCGATCGCGTAGTGGCCGATGGAAAGGTAAAAGCGATCACGCTGTTCCCATTCCGGGTCTTCGGGCTTGTAGTTCAAGGCGTGGAAGTACGACACGGCGAGCAAGTCTGCCGCGCCCAGCGCCTGGCCGACATAGCCCTGGCCCTGGACTTGGCCCATGCGCAAGGCATGGCGGCGAATGTTATGGGCGCGCTGCACCAGCGTGGTGGAGGACGCGCGAGATAAAGTGGCAGTCATGGAAGTTCTCCGTTAACTCAACGATTGACCGAAGCGGCAGGAATGCGCAGCACCAGGCAGGCACCGATGCACAGCACACCGGTAATCAGGTACATGCCGATGGCGCTCGAACCGGTCGTGGTGGTGATCCAACCAATCAGGTAGGGCGAGCAGAAACCCGCCAGATTGGCAAAGCTGTTGATTCCAGCGATCCCGGCAGCGGCGGAGACGCCACCGAGCAAGGTGGTCGGCAGCATCCAGAACAGTGACGACGCCGACAGCACGCCTGCTGCTGCAAGGCACAGGCACAACACCGACAGCATCAGTTGGGTGCCGAACACCGCCGCCAACGTGAGGCCCAGCGCACCGGCAAGCATTGGCGCCACCAGATGCCAACGGCGCTCCTGGTGCTTGTCGCCGCTGCGCCCCATCAGCACCATCGCGACAATGGCGCACAGGTAGGGGAGGCTGGTGAGCAAGCCGATGTGCATCGGGTCGGCAACACCGGCATTACGGATAAGGGTCGGCAGCCAGAAGGTGATCGCGTACTGGCCCATGACCACGCAAAAGTAGATGCAGGCGAGAATCCACAGGCGGCGGTCGCGCAGGAAGGCGCCGACCGATGCATGGGTGACTTTACGGCTGTTGTCCTCGGCGAGTTCTTTGCGGACCAGCGCTTTTTCTTCATCGGTGAGCCAGGTCGCCTGGTGCACGCCGTCCTTGAGGTAAGCCAGCACCATCAGGCCAACGATGACGGTCGGAATGGCTTCGAGCACGAACATCCACTGCCAGCCCGCCCAGCCATGTACGCCGGCGAACTGGGTCATGATGTAGCCCGAGAGCGGCCCGCCGATCATGCCGGAGAGCGGGATGGCGATGAACCACAGCACGGTCATTTTGGCGCGGCGGTAGGAGGGGAACCAGTAGGTGAGGTAGAGCAGCAGGCCCGGTGCCAGCCCGGCTTCGGCGATACCGAGCAGGAAGCGCAGCGCATAGAACTGCCAGGCCGTTTCCACGAAGGCGAAGAGGGCGGAGATAATGCCCCACGAAATCATGATCCGCGCGATCCAGCGCCGGGCACCGACTTTGTGGAGGATGAGGTTGCTCGGCACTTCGCAGAGGAAATAGCCAAGAAAGAACATGCCCGCGCCGAGCCCGTATACGGTTTCGCTCAGGGACAGGTCATTCATCATCTGCAGCTTTGCAAACCCGACGTTTACCCGGTCCAGGTAGGCGCACAGGTAGCACAGCATCAGGAAAGGCATCAATCGCCAGGCAGTTTTGCGATACGCGCTTGCGCGCACTGTGGACACAGTGTCGAGCGTCATGGTGGTCATCATGAGGGTCTGATCTCTTGTTTTTATAGAACGCCGGGCTTGAAGCCCGACGTATCTTCGATCCAGAACTTAATGGACAGCGGGTGCTGGCACCTGTGGTCAGTGGATCAACATGCCGCCGTTGACATCCAGGGTGATGCCGGTGAGATAGGAGGACAAGTCGCTGGCGAGAAACAGCGCCGCATTGGCAACATCCTGCGCGGCACCAAGCCGACCCAGGGGGATGCTTTCGATGATTGCGTGGCGGCGCTCATCCTGCATCAGGCCCCCGGTGATGTCGGTATGGATCAGGCCTGGCGCAATGGCGTTGACGCGAATGTTGTCCGCGCCGAATTCGCGGGCCATGGCCTTGCCCAGTCCGAGCACGCCGGCCTTGGCGGCGCTGTAGTGCGGGCCGCCGAAAATGCCGCCGCCGCGCTGGGCCGATACGGATGACATGCAGACGATGCTGCCCGAAGCCTGGGCGCGCATCACCGGAATCACCGCCTGGGACATCAACAGCGTGCCACGCAGGCTGACATCCAGGACCTTGTCGTAATCGCTCGGGCGAATGTCCAGGGTCTTGATGGGCTGGGTGATGCCGGCATTGTTGACGAGTATGTCGATACGGCCGTAGTGCTCCAGCACCTTGGCGACCGCAGCCTGGACTTGTTGCTCATCGGCCACGTTGGCAGCCAGGCCCAGGTGGCCTTCGCCGAGGGTGGCCGCGGCGTCACGGGCGGCGGACTCGTCGAGATCCAGGATGACAACGCGGGCGCCGTGTTGGGCGAAGGTGAGCGCGGTTGCGCGGCCGATGCCGCGTGCGGATGCGGCGCCAGTAATAATCGCGACTTTGCCTTGAAGAAGCATGAGGGATACCTCTGATTGTTTTTATGGTTCGATTCAGCGATCGATGGCTCAGAGTGGTCCCCGTCGACGGGCCGAGCAATAACGCAAACCTCACTGCTACATGAATAAAATTCAGCACTCGTCAATGTGGACCGCAAATGCTTGAATGGCACGATCCGCCCGCGACCCAAAAAACAATAGGCTGAATACCGATGCGCCAGGACGATATCCCCACCTCCAATCTGCCACCGCTGAGAGCCATTCAGGCCTTCGAGCAGACAGCCCGTTTCGGCAACCTGGCAAGGGCCGCCGAAGTGCTCGACCTCACACCGTCAGCGATCAGCCATCAACTGGCCAAGCTGGAGGTGATGATTGGTCGGCAGTTGTTTGTGCGGGCAGCGCGTGGGGTGACCCTGACGCCAGTGGGTGAGCAGTACTTGAAGGATATTTCCGGTCTGTTGCAGAGCCTTGAGGTCGCCACCGAGCGCGCCGCGAGTGACGTCAGCCTGGATTGCCTGCGGCTGCATTCGGCCCCCAGCTTTGGCTTGCTCTGGCTGATGCCGCGGTTGGAGTCGTTTCGCGCGAGCAATCCGGACATCCAGATCAATTTGTCGTGTTCCTATGAGTCGCTGCATTTCAGCCAGGACAAGATCGATGTGGATATTCGTCACGGCCGGCCTAATTGGCCCAGCTATGAAGTGCGCACCGTACGCAACGAAAGTTTCGCGGTGCTGGCCTCGCCCAAGCTGATCGCGCGCTGCGCGGTAGAAAACGCCACGGATCTCCTGGCACAAGAGCTGATCCTTTCCGAAGCAACCTTGCTCAGGTGGCCTGAGTGGTTCGCCCAGCATGGCCTGGCGCGCCCCGAAAAGCCCTACGCCTTGAGTTTCGACCGTTCCTACATGAGCCTGGAAGCCGCGAGCCACGGTCTGGGGTTCGCCCTTGAAAGCACGCTGCTGGCGCAAAAATACCTGGCCAACGGTTCGCTGGTTGAAGTCGCCCCCGAAGCGTTGAGCGCTGCGGTTGCCGCCCACCATTTGGTGTTCCCGAAGGCGCACTCCAGTTTTCCCAGGGTCAGGCGGTTCTTGGGGTGGATGGAGGTGGAGTTAGGGCATAGCTTTGTGTTCTAGCGCTGTGGTTTTCCAAAGGGAATGACCGTTATTTGTCCAACGACTATCCTGGGCAAGACGGTTTAGAAGACGTTAGAGAGTACAAGAAAAACACCAATGGACAGCAGCAACGCCCCTGCGACTCGGTTGATCCACACACCAATGCGTGGATTATTACCTAACTTAAGGCCAATCTGTCGTCCACAGAGCGCAAGGGGCAGCTCTACTAAAATCATGACCACTACCAGGACGACACCGAGATAAAGCATCGAAAGTGCTTTATGACTTGCGTGCTGTGGAATGAATTGCGGCATGAATGAGAGGGTGAACATCATCGCCTTCGGGTTGAACAAGTTGGTCATCAACCCGCGTCGGTAGACGGGCCAGAAAGTTGCCCTGATTCCGCCCTGGACCTGTGTCACCGATTGACCGGAGCGGAGCAGGCCCACACCCAGCCAGGAGAGGTATGCCGCGCCTGCTATTACCAACAGGCCATACAACAGTGGAGACGCGGCGATCAGGGCCGCCACACCCGCTATCGCCAGAAGCACATAACAAAACGCGCCACTCGCCACGCCAAGAATTGCAGCCATACCCCCGCGGGCACCATTACTGATCGAATTAGACAGGATGTAGATCATGTCCGCTCCGGGCGTGATCATTAGAATCGCCACTGACGTAGCAAATAGAACCAAGGTCGTGAAAGAAATATCCATGGGGAGTTCCAGATCAATCAGAGGTGAATGATGAGGAACGCTTCTACATAGCGTATAGAATCGGATTACTCATCGAATCGCGGTGGTGCAGGCAAGCCAAAGATTGGTGTGAAGAGTCGACAAAGTTGGTATTTCTGGACCCCTCGTCTAAAGCAGCCTGTTGTTTCCAAACTCACCGGTCATTTATACAGACTGCGCATTCTCGGCCCAGCGTGCTGCGAAATCCGTCGAGCGAATTGCCGGGTCGCACTCAATTATGTCGAGGCTTACAAGCCTGTGGGCAACAAAAGGATCCTCGGCCATTATTTTCTGAATGTCTGACAACTGATGGGCGTGGGCAAGAATGAATCCGCCACTCTTATCCATGAGCGGGCCGGCGAAAAGCACATGTGCCGATCCGATGTATTTTATCAGCCAGCCCTTGTGCGCATCCAGATGCTCCCGAATCTGTTCGGCAGAACTGGTGTAGGTCAACTTTATGGCGTAAAGCATCCGTTAATCTCCTGGCTTTAATGGTTATTAGTAGGCGGCTGACAAGTGTGCCACTGCCGAGGCAATGGCGTTTTTGGCCAGCTTTACGCCGTTATCGCGAACCTGCTCGCCTTTAGAGGCGCCTTCGGCACGAACGAATTCGATATCGTCAATTCCCAGAAAGCCAAAAAACGCTTTCAGGTAACTTTCCTGAAAGTCCATGTTCTGAAAAGGACCTTCAGCGTAAAAACCTCCGCGCGCCGATGCCACGATGACGCGCTTCCCGCCGCATAAACCAACAGGGCCGCGTTCGGTATATTTGAACGTGCGCCCCACCTGCGCGACTCTGTCTAACCAAGCCTTCAACTGAGTCGAAACGCTGAAGTTGTACATTGGCGCACCGATTACGAGCACTTCGCTCGCGAGAAACTCGGTCACCAGCGTTTCCGAGAGTTGATGCTCCAATAAAATTTCTGCCGAAAAATCACTGTTTCCCATTTGTCGAAACCCTGCGGCAATTGAGCCACTCAGGTGTCTCACTTCTTGGTCGGCGAGGTCGCGGCGCTGCACGTGGGCACCAGGATTACTGGCTTGAATGTGCGCAACGATGGAGGCGGTAAGATCTCGGGTGATGGAAGCTTTGCCCATGATGCTGGAGTCAATATGGAGCACTTTCATTCTTGATTTCCTCGGGAGTGGAAAAGCGTTGTTATCAACGTTGTTTGTGGGCAGAGGCTCATCTTTCCGATTCGCTGGCAGCACGGTCGATGAATTTGGCTACTGCATCGGGCTGAGAAATCAATGACAGGTGGCTGGATCGAATAGACAAGGTCCTGGCGCCAATCTGGCGCGCAATGGTTTGCTGTACCGGGTAGGGAAGTGCCTGGTCATCGATTGTTTGCAAGTACCAACTTGGCTTGTCATGCCAGGCCGCATGCTTGACCTTTGCGGCGAAACAGACGGCGGCAATTGGCTGCTGCACTGATGACAGAAACCGTGCGTTTGACATCGCCAGGTCTGCGCCCATCACGTGATGAAATTGCGCTGGGTCATCCAGCCAAAGCAGCCCATCCGCATCCGGGCTGAGGCCCGTCATTGGCGCCTTCAACCGCGCCAAGAGATCCGCAGCAGACTCACCACTGTCGGGCACGAGCGCGGATAGATAGACCAGGCCTTTTACATTACTAGCGTTGCCAGCCTGTGTTATCACCGCGCCAGCCCACGAGTGTCCCACCAGCAGTACATCGCCCTTTTGCCTGCGCAGAACGCGCTCCGTGGCGATTACGTCATCACTCAATGAAGTCAATGGATTCTGGACAGCGGTGACGTGATAGCCCATTGCAGTCAATCGCTCCATCACTGCCGACCAACTCGAGCCATCTGCGAACGCACCATGTACCAGCACGATATTAGGCACGGGGTGTGAGGTTGTTGCCGCCATGGCGGAGCCTCCAGATATCAGCAGGAACGCTCCCACTGTGAAAGTGAGTCGACCTGACCACCTTAGAAACGCCCACAAACGTTCTTTTGCGCAGTGAACATTTAGGTGCAATAGCTTTTTCATGCAGGCCGTCTCTACAGTTTGTGCTGCAAGTCTAGGGAGACTCTGCTAAAACCGTGAGGGCTCGGATCGGCCATATTTCATGCAAAACTCGCCATCTTGATCTTTAAACAGGGAATTACCATGCGCATTGCCATCGTTGCTTTAGAGGGCAGCCTGATGTCTGCGATTACCGGGCTGGCTGATTTGTTCTGGATGACCAATCAGGCGTTGAGGTCTCCACCGGCGGGGTTGCCATCGGCCTTAAAGGCCCACGTCTGCGACGAGTTTGAGACGATCATAGTCAGTGCCGATGGCAACGCAGTGCGAGACCCGCAAGGGCGGGTGATCCCCGTTGATACAACATTTGAAAATGTCGGGCCTTGCGACGCTGTACTTGTTACCGGGATGGCACTCGGGGCTGATCGGCTGCCACCTGGCTCTGAATCCCTCACGCGAGCTGCACAGTGGATTAAAGCCAATCACCAACAGGGAGCACTGGTGGGGGCGGCGTGTGCCGGCACATTTGTGCTGGGCGAGGCAGGCCTGTTGAACCGTCGGCGCTGTACTACAACGTGGTGGCTCCACCATGTTTTCAAACAGCGATTTCCCAAGGCGCTGGTTGCATGGGGTTCCGCAGTAGAGTCCCAGGATCGTATCGTGACTACCGGCGGGCCTTTGTCGTGGATTGATTTGGCGCTTTATGTGATCAGGAGCCTGGCAGGCGCGGAGGTAGCGAAATTAACGGCTGATATTTCTGTGACCGATAGCTTGCCATTGCCCCAGTCCGTCTACGCGCCCCGAGGATTCATTAACAATGCCGATCCCCTGCTGCTGGAAACCGAGCAAATCATTCGACACGGAAATCCTGGCCTGACCGCTGCGGGGCTGGCCAAGGCGTTGAATGTGAGCGAGCGAACTTTACACAGACGCTTCAAGAACCTCACAAATGAATCGCCTAAAGAACTCATCACCCGCGTGAGAATAGAGACGGCCTGTGTACTGCTACAGATACCAGGGGCCAGCGTTAAACAGGTAGCCCTTAATTGTGGCTATAACGAGGACACGTCATTTCGTCGTTCTTTTATACAACTGACGGGGATGACTCCCGCGGATTATAAGCGTTGGTCGAAAGGGCGCGCCTTGGTCGATATCGAAGCTGAGAGTTCTTCGGTGTTCAGCTAAGCCATGGGGCCATGCAGATGTTTGGCCTGCTGGCTCGAATAGATCAGGTGATAGCTGCCAAGGCCCGGGCAGCGGCTCAGGCCAAGCTGCCTGGAGCAACGAATGCTTATCCGCCAGCGCGGTCGTTACCACCATGCGCGGCGATGAACAGGGTGACGGCCGATCGGCAATAGGATTCGATTTCATCCTCTGCTCTCGCCTCATCGAAGCGGGCGATCATCAGGAGATCGGAGCCTTTGAAAAGCGCGGCAAACAAGCGGGCGGACCCCAGAGGATCGGGCACGTTCAGCACCGCTTTCCCGTGCAACTGACGCAACAGGGCCTCGATCTGGGCGATGACATAGGCGGGGCCGGCTTCGTAATGGAGCTTGCTTAACGACGTTTGATTCGTCTTGTCGACCATGATCATGGCTTCGACACTGCGCACATCCGGGCTCAACAACGTGCGAAGCAGGAATGTTCCCACCGCCATGAGCTGATCTGCCGCCGAACCGTCGACGCCTTCAATAAGGGTCTGTGGTGCAAACTGATGGCAGTGGGCCGCGATGGCCGCGCTGTACAGCGCTTCCTTGTTCTCAAAGTGCCGATAGATGCTGAGCTTGGATATCTTCGCCCGCTGGGCGACCTTGTCCATTGTCGTCGCTTGAAAACCCAATTCCACAAAAAGTTCGCACGCGGCGTCGACTATCGTTTGGCCAAGCGCCTCGTTGGCGGGCCGGCCGCGCCGACCCTGGTTGTGTTCAGTCATAAATATTCCAGTACTTGACAGTATTCTAATTCTTGAATTAGGGTACTTCAAAGTATCTTAAGCATGCAAGCCGATCTCCCTTCATCCACAGCACAGAGCCCATCACCATGAATGACGTCATCATCATCGGCGGCAGCTTTGCCGGTCTTGCTGCAGCCCTGCAGCTCGGTCGTGCCCGGCGCACGGTCACCGTTCTCGATACCGGCCTGCCACGCAACCGCTTCGCCGGCCACTCCCATGGCCTGCTCGGCCACGATCACAAGCCACCGCTGGAGATCCTGGCCGAGGCGCGGCGGCAGCTGGCACGCTATCCCACGGTCAGGCTGGTCACTGCCCGTGCCGAGAGCATCTCCGGCGCCATCGACGATTTCTGCGTCCTCACTGGCGATGGCGAAAGCCTCAGGGCCCGCCGCCTGATCCTGAGCTATGGCGTCGTTGACCAGATGCCTGATGTTCCGGGCTATGCCGAAAACTGGGGCACCTCCATCGTGCCTTGCCCCTATTGCGACGGCTTTGAAGTCGCCGGCCAGCATTGGGGCCTCGTCTGGTCCGGCCCGCAATCGATGAATCAGGTCAGGCTGTTCCACGATTGGACCGACACGTTGACGGTCTTCACCAATGGGCATGACCTTCCACCCGACATCCAGGCCGATCTGGCGCGACGTGGCATCTCTGTCGTCAATGGCCGGATCACCGAAATCGACCATGCCGAGAACCATAATGCCACCGTCAGGCTCAACGCCGGCCCACCTGTCGCGGTCGACATTCTGTTTGCGCATCCGCGCAACAAGCCGTCTGCGCGCCTGCATGAGTCGCTGGGCCTCGCCACGGTGGATACGCCCCAGGGCATCGCCCTGAAGGTCGACGAGCGTCGCGAAACCAGCGTGCCCGGCATCTATGCCGCCGGCGACCTGGCAAACCCCCTTATGGCCTCGGTCACCCTGGCAATATCGCACGGCGCGACGGCGGGTATCTCCGCCCAACAGTCGATGCTGGTTTGAGGACAATTCGGTTGTCGCAGGCTTCTGGAACACGGGTCTCAGAAGGTCGCCGTTCCCGGCTTTTGCACGGCCTGGTTAAAAACGAATCAAAACGAGGAGATGTCATGACAGAGCAAAATGCCTATCAGGTTGCCGACTGGAATGGCCAAAGCGGAGAATACTGGGCCGCTAACCAGGCCCGGCTCGACGCCATGTTTGCGGTATTCGGCCAGGCCGCGATCGAAGCCGCCGCGCCAGCCACGGGCGAACGCGTGCTTGACATCGGTTGCGGCGCGGGCGCGTCGAGCCTGGCTCTGGCCGCCCGCGTCGGCGCGGGTGGTCATGTGCTGGGTGTGGACATATCCGAACCGCTGATCGGCCGCGCGCGTGCGCTGGCGCCACAGGATACGCCGGCCCGGTTCCGGGTAGCCGATGCCAGCAGCGCCGAGTTGCCCGAGGGCGCGTTTGACCTCCTGTTTTCGCGTTTCGGGGTGATGTTCTTCGACGATCCGACAGGGGCGTTCGCCCATATGCGACGCGCGCTCCGGCCGGGCGGGCGGGTCGCTTTCGTCTGCTGGCGTGGTGTGGCCGAGAATGATTGGGTGCGCCTGCCGATGGGCGTGCTCAAGGGCATCCTCCCGCTGACCGCCCGGCCCGATCCCGAAGCGCCCGGCCCATTCTCGTTTGGCGACCGGGAGCGCGTGGCACGCATCCTGACAGCGGCCGGCTTTACCGATATCACCAGCACACCCTTCGATGCTTCCATCCCGTTCGGCGAGGGCGTGACGCGGGACGCGGCGATCGACGACGCGGTGAAGATGGCATTCGAGGGGGGCCCGCTGGCGCTTGTGCTCGCTGATCAGCCCGACGCCATCCGAGCCCGCGCCTGGGCCGCGGTTAGCGCCGCCTTCGCGGGCCTAGCCGGCAAGCGGTCGGTGATGATCGACGGCGCGACGTGGATCGTCATGGCACGCAATCCGGCAAGCTGACAGGGATTGATAGGGGAGGTGTTTGGCCTTCCGCGTAGAGACATTGACCTGAAACCAACCCTGATCATTGCGAGGTTGTGACAAAAGTATAATTTGGTCACTCGTTGTCAAGCGCTTTTCGGATGCGTAAGCTAGCTCGTATGAACAAGACATCCATAGCTTCCCCCAGCATCCGTGGCCCAGCCGATCATGAGATCCGGAATCAGATCGTCGCGGCGGCCAATCAGCACTTCAGTCAATACGGCTATAGCAAAACCACGGTTTCCGACCTGGCGAAAGCGATCGGGTTTTCCAAGGCGTACATCTACAAGTTTTTTGATTCCAAGCAGGCGATTGGTGAGGCTATCTGTGGCAATTGCCTGGCGGAAATCATCGCGGCCGTAGAACAGGCCATCAATGTAGAGGACATTTCGCCGACCGAACGTTTTCGACGTTTGGTGAAAACGCTGATCGCTACCGGGGTGAATTTGTTCTTCAGCGATCGAAAGCTCTATGACATCGCCGCATTTGCAGCGTCTGAGAACTGGCCCTGCGCTCAGCAATATGACGTCTTGGTCAGGGGCTTCGTGTTGCAGATTGTGCGTGAAGGCCGAGAAATCGGCGAATTTGAACGCAAAACACCCTTGGACGAAACAGTCGATTCGATCCACCTTACGCTGCGCCCTTTCGTCAATCCGTTGCTTTTGCAATACAACCTTGACTTCGTCGAGCTGGCTCCGGTCCTCACTTCCAATCTCATTCTGCGTAGCTTGATGCCGTGAGCCTGCGTTAATCATCTCTATCACTTTGCTCTGATATCAACGCTTAGATGATGGTGAACACCGATCCAGGTGGACACCATTTTCCGGGGCGCGGTATTAACTCGAATCCGGGGCCTGATCCCCATATTCAGGGCCTCGTATCAAACCTCACTAGGTAACTGAGTGGATTATCCGCGCAGCATTTGCCGCGTAGCCATGCATGTTCATTTGCCGGATTTGTGACTATTGACATGAATGGTCACATGAATAAGTATGCTGTACCTATCCTGGAGGAATCGCCGTGGCGCGCACGATCTTCGTAAATCTGCGCTGCGGCCCCTCCCGGTAGCCCGCGCTCAGCGTGACGCTCTCTACCGCTTTATCCCGATGATCTATCGAGTCCTAATAATGAAAAAAATACTGCGCAGGACCCCGCTTGGCCTTGCTGTTGCCCTCTCGTCGACTCAACTGTTCGCGAGCGGTTTCGCTCTTAATGAACAAAGCATCAGTGGGATGGGCTCCGGATTTGCCGGCCGTTCTTCATCGGCAGAAGATGCGAGTACCGTCTTCGGTAATCCGGCCGGTATGTCTCGCTTGAAAAAAGAGCAGGCCAGCGTCGGGGCGGCAACGCTTTTCGCAAAGGCCCATATAAGCCAGACGCGCAGCACATTCGGGGGGCAGGAGGACGGGGACATGGTGCCGACCACCACAGTGCCCATGGGTTACTACGTCAAACCCATCGATGAGCACTGGGCGTTCGGTGTGGGTTTCTATGTGCCGTTTGGGCTAATGACCGATTATGGCGGTGGTTTCGCCGGCCGCTACTACGCCAACAAAAGTGAGGTCACGACCCTTACGTTTCAGCCCACCATCAGCTATGCGTTCAACGACAAGGTCTCCATCGGTTTCGGACCGACCATCAACCGTATCAGTGGTGAGCTTTCCGGGATGGTGCTCAATCCACTCAGCCCAGGCCGCAATGACGGAAAGCTCAAAAGCACCGGCGATGACACGGCGCTTGGATTTAACGCGGGTATTCTAGTGCAAGCGACAGATCGAACTCGGTTGGGTCTGACCTATCACTCCAAGGTCAGCTACCGGCTGGATGCCAAGACCAAGCTCACCGACGGCATCTTCAGTGTGCTGGGTGTAAGCGGTACGAGCTATGACGCGTCCTTGGATGTGGACACCCCGGAATCAGTCGATTTTTCCGTGACTCACCAACTCAACAGTGACTGGACGCTCTACCTGGGCAGTACGTGGACGCGCTGGAGTCGCTTCAAGGAGTTGGTGTTCGAAAACAGTGGCTTGCCTGCGGCGTTGAGCGGAACGCTGAGTCGTATTACCGAGGAGCAGAACTGGCACGACACGTGGGCGCACGCTATCGGCACGGCGTATAAGCTGAACAATCAGTGGGTTCTTCGCGCCGGCTTCTCGGTTGACCAGTCCCCCACCAACAACGTCAACCGTGGGCCGCGAATCCCTACCGGTGACCGGAAAGTCATCAGTGTCGGGGCAGGGTGGACGCCGGCGGAGAATGTCACGATCGATGTGGCGTATTCCTACCTATGGGAGGAAAGCGTACAGGTCAATGACGTATCCGCCTCAAGAGGCGCCTACAGCTCGAAGTATAAAAATAGCGCGAGCGGTTTGGGGACTTCTGTCAGCTATCGATTCTGACTCACTGCGGGGCCTGAGAGCGGATACCTAGTGGATCAGGTATCCGTCGTCGGGGGCATTGCCTGGCCCGCTCAAACACCCATTACCCGTGACATCAGGCCCTGGTGAAGTCGACGGGGTGTGGCCCAGGTCAAGACCGCAATAGCCTTGTTGCCAAAGCCCGGCACGACGCTCATGCGGCCTGCGTGCAACGCTTGTATCCCTGCACGCACTACAGGCTCGGGTTGCATCATGACCCTCTTCAAGACCGGTGTTATCTTTTGTTTGGCACTTGCTGCAAACCCGGTATCCGACATGCCTGGACAAAGCGCTGTGACCACCACACCGTCTTGTTTGAGCTCACGATGCAGGGCGTCGGAGAATCTGAGTACGTAAGCCTTGGCGGCAGAGTAAACCGCAAAGTTCTTCACGCCCTGGTAGGACAGCAGGCTGGCCGTCATCAAGATATGCCCCTTGCGCCTGGCCCGCATATCCTCTGCAAACAGACGAGTGATGGCGGTCAGGCTGGCGACGTCCAGGTCGATCATCGCCAGGGAGCTTTCCAGGGGCTCATCCAGGAATGCTCCCTGCAAGCCGTAACCTGCATTGTTGATCAGGACATCGACCACCGTATTGCTGTCATGCAGACGCCGATGCAGATCGATAATCACATTTATTGATGAAAGATCCGCTTGCTGCACCATCACGTCGACGTCGAAACGACTACGCAATTCGTCCGCGAGTGCTTCAAGCTCGTTCAGCCTGCGGGCTACCAGAATCAGCGATTTCCCTTTTGCGGCGTACTGTCGGGCAAATTCCTTGCCGAATCCGCTGGAGGCTCCAGTAATGAGCACCCATGAATTTTCTCTCACTGTCATCTTGCATACCCCTTGTTTTTGAATCTCGAAAACCACCCGTGTCATCGGCTCGTCAGTCGGCTGTCCGAGGGCTGCCAGCCGCCGCCCAGCGCCTTGAACGCGGCGACTGCCGCGCGTGCCGATTCGGTTTGTGCCTGCGCCCGAGCGTCGGAAGCCTGAAGTAGGGTCTCGTCAGCGTGCAGGACGTCAATCAAGCTGGCCGTGCCTTTCTCATAAGCAGTGAACGACGATTGGCGCGCTTGCGTCAGAGACGTCTCGCCTCCAATGAGGGTGGTTGCTTGGGCGTCCCGATTCACCAGTGAGGAGAGCGCGTTCTCGACATCCTCGGTGGCGCGCAGCACAGACTGACGGTAAGCGGCCAGGGATTCGGCTTCCTGTCCCTTGGCTTGGTCGATTTGGGCGTTAATGCGCCCGAAGTCGAAGAGTCTCCAGCGCAGTCCCAGTACGCCCGACGATTGACTGGCGCCGCCGGAAAAAAGATTGCCTGCCGATACAGCCGTGGCACTCCCCAGTAAGGCGCTCAGAGAGAACTTAGGGTAGTACTCGGCAATCGCCTCCCCGATGCGTGCGTTTGAGGCGGCAAGGCGGCGCTCGGCGACAATGAGGTCAGGCCTGCGGCGCAGTAAGTCGGCTGGCGTTCCCATGGCCTTTAACTGTGGCGCTGCCGGAATGCTTGCGACCATGGCAAGTTGCGTGCGATGAGTACCGGGTGGCGTGCCGAGCATGACATCGAGTGAATTCATGGCCGCATCCAGACCGGTCTGAAGCACCGGTACGGTGGCTTGGACCTGCGCTAAAGCCCCCTCGGTCTGACGAACCTCATGGCTGGCGGCAAGTCCCTTGCTGTAGAGCAATTGGACTTTCTCCAGCAGCCCCTGCTGGGTTTTGACTTGTCGATTAGCGATGTCCAGCCGAGCCTGCAATCCGCGGACAGTGATGTAGATATCCGCAGTCTGTGCGGCGATGGCCAATCGCGTGGCCGCGGCGCCAGCCTCGGACGCTTGGTACTCGGCCAGTGCCGCCTCGCGTCCGCGTCGCAGGCCGCCAAAGACATCCACTTCCCAGCTGGCATTGAGGTCGACCTCATAGGAACTGCCATAGCGATCGTAGCCGGGGGTTGAGTTCAGCACCTGGCCGAGTGGCGTCTCGACTGATTGGTAGGCGCGGGCGGCCTGGCCGCTGATATTTCCCGAGGGCCATAAAACGGCATTGGCGGCGCCTAGTCCTGCCCGCGCCTGCGCGACTCGTGCCTGGGCCTGCGCCAGATCGAGGTTCTGTTCAAGCGCCTTGGCGACGAAGTCGGCGAGCAGTGGATCACCGAAGCCCTCCCACCAGATGACGAGGCTGGCAGGCATCGCCCCTGGTCTCTGCTCGGCAGAAGACTGGCCCAGGTAGCGGTCCGGGAGCGGGGCGTCCGGACGGCGATAGTCCGGACCGACCGCACAACCTGTCATCAAGCTGGCGCTGATCAAAAAAGCAGCGGGGCGGAGGGAGTGCATTGAGATTCCTTGAATCGAACATTGTTGGTGACCATAGTACTGTATGGTCACTCTCTGTCAATTGAGGCCTCTGGGCTAAATTCAGATATGACTGGAAAATATTGTTCATCTCCGTCATGTGCTGCTTTGGGATATGCAGTCCTGCATCAACCCAGCCTTGTTGTAACGGGGTCATGAGCGATCGCGTAGTGGGGTGGTGCATCCTTCTGCGCCATTGGAGAGTTCGAATGTGACCGTTGACAATAATAGTCACTAGTCTGAATATGTGATCCCTGTTCTTTCTATTCAATAAGGGAACCTATGCTCCGGCTCCGACCCATCCCCATTGCAGCCTGCTTGTTGCCTCTCGTCCTGACGGCGTGTGGTGACTCATCCAACATTGACGATCCGCGTACGCAGGCTCCTCTGGTAAGGCCCGGAACGGTTGAGGGTTCCTCGGAGACGTCACGCTCATTCACGGGAGTGGTGGCGGCCCGCGTGCAGGGCGATCTCGGCTTTCGGGTCTCCGGCAAGATCCTCGAGCGGCTGGTCGATACCGGCCAGAGCGTTAAACGCGGTCAGCCGCTTATGCGCCTTGACCCTATCGACCTGGGGTTGCAGGCGCGAGCACAGCAAGAGTCGGTCACCGCCGCCAGGGCCCGCGCCAGGCAGACAGCCGATGACGAGGCGCGATATCGCGACCTCGTCGCCGCAGGGGCTGTTTCTGCATCGGCCTACGACCAGGTCAAGGCCGCAGCGGATAGCGCAAAGGCGCAGCTCAGCGCCGCACAAGCCCAGGCCGATGTCGCCCGCAATGCTTCCGGCTACGCGGTGTTATTTGCGGATTCCGACGGGGTCGTGGTGGAGACACTCGCAGAGCCCGGGCAAGTCGTCAGCCCGGGGCAGCCCGTGGTTCGACTGGCCCGCGCAGGCCAGCGCGAAGCCATCGTGCATCTGCCCGAGACGTTGCGTCCTGCAGCCGGATCCAGCGCGCAAGCGACGCTTTACGGCAGTACCGCAGGGGCTGTTACAGCGAAGCTCAGGCTGCTTTCTGACTCTGCCGACCCAGTGACGCGCACGTTTGAGGCGCGGTATGTGCTTGAGGGCGCGCTGGCCAATGCCCCGATAGGTTCGACGGTCACGTTGCGGATCGCAGAAGGCGCCGCGCACGGGCAGGCGCTGCAAGTCCCCATCGCGGCCCTTTATGACCCAGGCAATGGCACCGGTGTGTGGGTGATCGCAGGCTCGCCGGCAAAGGTGAGCTGGCGTCCTGTTCAGGTGCTGGGATTGAGCGACGATGCCGCACGCGTGGCAGGCGATCTCAAGGTCGGTGAGCAGATCGTCGCGTTAGGCGCCCATCTGTTGCGCGATGGAGAAGACGTGAGAGTGCCCCAGCAGGATGAAGCCCATGTTGCCGGGAGTCATCCATGAGCGAAGGCCGCTTTAATATTTCTGCGATCGCCGTTCGTGAGCGATCCATTACGGTATTCCTGATCTTTCTGATCGCGGTTGCGGGCACCCTGGCGTTCTTCCAACTGGGGCGTGCGGAGGATCCACCGTTTACGGTCAAGCAGTTGACGGTCATTACTGCCTGGCCGGGGGCTACCGCGCAGGAAATTCAGGACCAGGTCGCAGAGCCACTTGAAAAACGCCTGCAGGAATTGAAATGGTACGACCGCTCGGAAACCTATACGCGGCCCGGTCTCGCTTTCACCATGGTGTCGTTGTTGGACCGCACGCCACCCTCACAGGTGCAGGAAGAGTTTTATCAGGCACGCAAAAAGCTCGACGACGAGGCCACCAAGCTACCGGCAGGGGTAATCGGGCCTTTGGTCAACGACGAGTATTCGGACGTGACGTTTGCGCTGTTCGCCCTCAAAGCCAAAGGCGAGCCGCAGCGGCTGCTGGTGCGTGATGCTGAGTCGTTGCGCCAGCAACTGCTGCATGTGCCGGGCGTGAAGAAGGTCAACATCATCGGTGAGCAGGCCGAGCGGATATTTGTTTCGTTCTCCCATGATCGGTTGGCCACCCTGGGCATTGCGCCTCAGGACATCTTTGCCGCGCTGAATAACCAGAACGTGCTCACGCCCGCCGGTTCGATTGAAACAAATGGGCCGCAGGTCTTCCTCCGCCTGGACGGCGCCTTCGATAAGCTGGAGAAGATTCGTGACACGCCGATTGTGGTTCAGGGGCGCACGCTCAAGCTCTCCGACGTGGCCACTGTCGAACGTGGCTATGAAGACCCGGCAACCTTTCTGGTGCGCAGTAACGGAGAAGAGGCCCTGCTGCTGGGGGTCATCATGCGCGAAGGCTGGAACGGCCTGGATCTGGGCAAGGCGCTGGACGCCGAGACGACCAAGATCAATGAAGGCATGCCACTGGGCATGACGCTGACCAAGGTGACCGATCAAGCCGTCAACATCGACTCGGCCGTTGGCGAGTTCATGGTCAAGTTTTTTGTCGCGCTGCTCGTGGTGATGCTTGTTTGCTTCCTCAGCATGGGCTGGCGTGTAGGCGTCGTGGTCGCAGCTGCCGTGCCATTGACACTGGCGATCGTGTTTGTGGTGATGGCGGCCACCGGAAAGAACTTTGACCGTATTACCCTCGGTTCATTGATCCTGGCGCTCGGGTTGCTGGTAGATGACGCGATCATCGCGATCGAAATGATGGTCGTGAAAATGGAGGAGGGCTACGACCGCATCAAAGCCTCCGCGTATGCCTGGAGTCATACGGCCGCGCCGATGCTCTCTGGCACACTGGTAACGGCGGTTGGCTTCATGCCCAACGGTTTCGCCCAGTCCACTGCCGGCGAGTACACCAGCAACATGTTCTGGATCGTGGGTATTGCTCTGATCGCTTCCTGGGTTGTCGCAGTGGCTTTCACCCCTTACCTGGGCGTGAAGTTGCTGCCAGACATCAAGCAGGTAGAGGGTGGGCATGCGGCTATCTACAATACCCCGCGCTACAACCGCTTCCGCCGGGTCCTGACCCGGGTCATCGAACTCAAGTGGCTGGTGGCTGGCACGGTTATCACGCTGTTTGTCGTGGCCGTCCTGGGCATGGGCCTGGTGAAGAAGCAGTTCTTCCCGACGTCAGACCGTCCCGAGGTGATGGTCGAGGTGCAGATGCCCTACGGAACCTCCATCGAGCAGACCAGTGCCACTGCGAAAAAGGTCGAGGCCTGGCTGCAAAAGCAGGACGAGGCAAAAATCGTCACGGCCTATATCGGGCAGGGCGCGCCGCGTTTCTTCCTGGCGATGGCGCCAGAACTGCCGGATCCCTCGTTCGCCAAGATCGTGGTGCTGACGTCCAGCCAGGAGGCACGGGAAACCCTCAAGCTGCGTTTTCGCGAGGCGGTCGCTGCCGGGCTCGCCCCAGAGGCCCGTGTCAGGGCGACTCAAATTGTGTTTGGGCCGTATTCACCCTATCCCGTCGCCTACAGGGTAATGGGGCCTGACCCGACGAAGCTGCGCGAGATTGCGGGCCGTGTACAAGCGGTCATGCACGCGAGTCCGTTGATGAGGACGGTCAACAGCGACTGGGGCCCTCTGGCGCCGACCCTGCATTTCAGCCTGGATCAGGATCGCTTGCAGGCGGTTGGACTGACCTCCAGCGCCGTCGCCCAGCAGTTGCAGTTCCTGCTGGCGGGCGTGCCGATCACGTCGGTTCGTGAAGACATTCGTTCAGTGCAGGTGGTTGGGCGCGCCGCAGGCGATATACGTCTGGACCCTGCGCGGATTGAAGGGTTTACATTGGTGGGCGCCGCGGGTCAGCGGATCCCTCTGTCCCAGGTCGGAGAGGTGGATGTGCGTATGGAGGATCCGATCCTCAGGCGCCGTGACCGTACACCGACGATCACCGTGCGTGGCGATATTGACGAAGGCCTTCAACCACCTGATGTATCGGGTGTGATCATCAAGCAACTGCAGCCGATTATCGACACGCTCCCCGCCGGCTATCGGATCGAGCAAGCGGGTGCAATCGAGGAGTCGGGCAAGGCAGGCCAGGCGATCGTGCCGCTGGTTCCGATCATGATTGCGCTGACGCTGCTGATCATCATCGTCCAGGTGCGTTCGATCTCGGCCATGATCATGGTGTTTTTCACCGCACCGCTGGGACTTATTGGCGTGGTGCCGACGCTGCTGATATTTCATCAACCGTTTGGTATCAACGCCCTGGTTGGGCTGATCGCGCTGTCGGGCATCCTGATGCGCAACACGCTGATTCTGATCGGGCAGATCCATCACAACGCCCAGGAAGGCCTGGATCCCTTTCACGCCGTCATCGAAGCCACGGTACAGAGGGCTCGCCCGGTACTGCTGACGGCGATGGCGGCCATCCTGGCATTCATCCCGCTGACCCATTCTGTTTTTTGGGGCACGCTGGCCTACACACTGATCGGCGGTACTTTGGTCGGCACCATCATGACGTTGGTGTTCCTGCCGGCCATGTACGCCATCTGGTTCAAAATCCGCCCTGGCAACGCGAGCAAGGCTCAAGCAGTGCAACCTGCCTGAACAAAGGGTGTTCGAGGGGAGGGCGCCGGCGTCCTCTCGTCGGTCAACTCGCCAAAGCTGCTGCTTCTGTTGGCGCGGATTGAACAAGGACGAGGATTCAAATGGGTGCAGTGAAGTAAGCTGCTGCATGAGCTAACGTTCATGCATGCGCTTTTCCTATAACTCGCTGGATCCTGCCCCGATGAGAGACCTGCCGCCTACCGCGACCTTGCGCGCCTTTGAAGTTGCCACCCGCCACCCGACGTTTACTGCAGCCGCACAGGAACTGCATGTGACTCAAAGCGCGGTCAGCCACCAGCTCAAGCACCTTGAGGCGCTTTGGGGGCTGCCGTTGTTTGAACGTGGCAAGGCGTTACGCCTCACGGCGGCGGGGGCTGCGCTGGCGCCCATCGTGCGGGAGTTTTTCATCAGCCTGGAGGCGACTTTGGGTGACCTGCGCGAGCAAAAGGGCCGGGTTCGGCTCAGCGTCAGCACCACCTATTCCTTTGCGCTCAAATGGCTGCTGCCACGCTTGCCGCGTCTGTCTCGCCAGCACCCCGAGCTGCTGGTCTCGCTGGACACCACGGATAAAATCATTCACTTCTCTCACGGCCAGCCAGATGTTGCGATCAGGCTCGGCAAGGGCAATTACCCAGGCCTGTATTCGGAGTTCCTGTTTGGGGAGCAGGTATTTCCCGTGGCCAGTCCCGAACTGCTGCGGCGCGTTGGTACACCGCAAAGCCCGGCAGACTTGTTGCATTTCCCGCTCCTGACTCGGGATGGCGCCGAGTTGGTGCCAAAGTGGGAGGTGTGGTTTCAAGCCGTCGGGTTGGCCTATTTGCCGCTCCAGGAAAGCGTCAGGTTTGGCGATACCAACATGACGGTCGAGGCGGCTTTGCTCGGCCAGGGCGTTGCATTGGTGCGCAGCGGGCATGTCGAGAACGAAATCAGCGATGGCCGTTTGGTGCGGCTGTTCGACGTACCGCTTCCGTCGCCGCTTGCTTACTACTTCGTCTGCCCCAAGGGCATCGAATCCCAGCCGCACATCGCCAGCTTTCGCCAATGGCTGGTCAGCGAGGCACTGAAGGTCCAACGACCGGATGAGTGAATCATGAGTCTCCGCTCATGCTGCGCTGAGGAGACTTCGCTTTAGCCCCGGCGCCGGATTGCCTACAGTGGGGCATGCCTACTCATCTCATCCTCCTCGTGCTTTTCGCCGCGCTGCTGCATGCCGGCTGGAATGCGCTGCTGCGTAGCGGCGCCGACCGGCTGTGGTCCATGACGGTGATGTGCATTGCCATCGCCATCGCCAGTGTCGTCGCCGCAGCGTTCATGGTGCCCCCCGCGATTGAAAGCTGGGGCTACGCGGTGCTGTCGGGGTTGCTGCATGTGGGCTACAACCTGTTTCTGGTGCGCAGTTACCGCGTCGGCGACCTGGGGCAGATCTATCCGATTTCACGCGGATCGTCGCCGGTGCTGATCACCTTGGGGGCCGCCGTGTTTGCCGGGGAAAGCATCACGCCTGGCGAGTTGCTCGGTATTGCGTTGGTGTCCGGCGGGATTATTTCGCTGGCCTTCAGAGGGCGCAGTCTGTCGGTTCCCAGCCTGCCCTATGCGCTGGGAACGGGCGGCTTTATTGCGGCCTACAGCGTGGTCGACGGCATCGGCGCCAGGCTCTCCGGTGCGCCGCTTGCCTACACGGTGTGGATGTGCGCGGTGTGGGGCGTGCTGATGCCGGTGGTCTACATCGGCCTGCGCGACACCCGCAGCTTGTTCCGCGTCCGGCCTGGAACAGTGACCGCGTTGGTCGGCGGGCTGGTCTCTTTGCTCGCCTATGGAATGATCATTTACGCCATGAACGAAGCGCCACTGGGCGCGGTATCCGCATTGCGCGAAACCAGCGTGCTGTTTGCGGCGTTGATCGGCTATGTGTTTCTCGGCGAAACGCTCACCCCCCGCCGGATACTGGCATGCGTAGTGATCGCCAGCGGCACCCTCATCATCGGCTGATACAGCCAACGGCTCAGGAGCAATGTCTAATGGTCAACGTCTCGCAGGCACCGCTGATTCTAATCACAGGTGGAAGTCGTGGAGTGGGGGCGGCAACCGCCCGGCTGGCCGCCGAAAGAGGTTATGACGTCGCGATCAGCTACGTTGCCAACCAGTCCGCAGCGCTGGCGGTGGTGGCGGATGTAGAAGCATTGGGGCGCCGGGCGTTGGCGATGCGAGCCGACAGTGCGGACCCGCAACAGGTGGCCGATATGTTCGCGGCCATCGACCGCACGTTCGGTCGTATCGACGTACTGGTCAATAACGCCGGGATGCTCGCACCTCAGTCACGCCTGGAGGCCCTCGGCTTCGAGCGGATGCAGCGCATCTTTGCGGTCAATGCCATCGGGCCAATACTCTGTGCCCAGCAGGCGGTGAAGCGCATGTCTTACCGCTACAACGGCCCGGGCGGGGTGGTGATCAATGTCTCTTCGGCGTCGGCACGCCTTGGCAGCCCCAATGAGTACGTCGACTATGCGGCGTCAAAGGGCGCGCTGGAGACGTTCACCATCGGGTTTGCCAAGGAGGTGGCCCGGGAAGGCATACGCGTTAACTGTATTCGCCCCGGACATATCTATACCGACATGCATGCCAGTGGCGGTGAGCCGGGGCGGGTGGATCGTGTCAAGGATTCGATCCCCATGGGGCGGGGTGGTCAGCCGGAGGAAGTGGCGCGCGCGATTCTATGGCTGGCGAGCGCGGAGGCATCATTCGTTACCGGTACATTCCTCGACGTAACGGGGGGTAAATGAGTCAAAGGCTCATCGGCTTCAAGTAACAGCGTGTGGCCTCACCTTGCGACTCAAACCCGGTGTCTTGCCCGTAATGCGCTTGAATGCGCGGCTGAAAGCGGCCTGGGAGGTATAGCCCAAGCGCTGCGCCACCTCTTCAATCGGCAGCCTCTCCAGCGTCAGCCACTGGCTTGCCAGCCGCATTCGCAGTTCGGTGACGTAGCGCAGCGGGGTCATGCCAATCGTCACCTGAAAGCGGTCCGCGAAGACCGAGCGCGAGGTATTGCAGTGCTCGGCCAGCTGCGCAACGGTCCAGTCGCGGCCCGGTTGTTGATGGAGCGCCAGCAGTGCACCGGCCAAGCGTGGATCGCGCAAGGCGGCGACCAGGCCAGAGGCATTCCCGCAGGCGCACTCCACCCACCCGCGAACGACCATGGCGGCCACCACGTCAGCCAACCGCGCGAGGATACCGGCGAAGCCGATACGCGCGGCGCCGACCTCGCGCTCCATGGTGGTCAGGATCGGCACCAGTCCGGGGTAACGCTGGCCGCCGGCATCAATCAGCATCAGTCCCGGCATCAGCCGGCCAAGGCCATGGATGCTGCCCAGTTCGAACTCCATGCAACCACTGAACAAAATAGTGCTCGGCGTGGGGCTGGCATCGGTTCCGGTATTAACCGCGCTGACGGTGTCACCTAAGGGCGCGCCGTCCAGGCGGTCGATGTCTTGAACAGGCGCGTCCGGATCGGAAAACAGTCGGTGGGCCGCACCGTGGGAAATGAACACGGCGTTGCCGGCAGATAGAGCGTAGGTGCTGCCGTCCTCCATTCGCAGCACTGCGTTGCCGACGGCCATGAAGTGGAACCAGGCGTGCCCAGTTTTTTCCGCGAAGCCCAGACCAAAGGTTGGACCCGCCTGGATACGCCGGTATTCGACGCCACGCAGGCGCATGCCGCGCAACAGCTCGTTGATGAGGTCCGAGGAAAGAGCAAACTGATCTGCTGGCATCATTCAGGTGTTTTAGTCAAAAAGAAGAGATTTTCGATCATAGATCATCCAGCTTCCCGCGCCTAGACTTCGGCTCGCCATGAAGATTGGGAGATCCGTGCAATGACTGACTGTGTATGTAACACCGTATCCGACCGCCATTCCGGCGTCGGTGCGGACGTAGAGCCTGCGACGCCCGCGTGGATGGCCGTCTTCTCGCTGGCAATGGGTGTGTTCGGATTACTGACCGCTGAGTACCTTCCGGCCAGTTTGTTGACGCTGATGTCTGCCGACCTGGGCGTGTCCGAGGCGCTGGCTGGCCAGGCGGTAACGGTGACAGCGGTGGTTGCGCTGTTCGCCGGCTTGCTGGTGCCCGGCCTGACCCGCGGCATCGACCGACGTTGGGTGCTGCTGGGTTTTTCCACGTTGATGGTCGCCTCCAATCTGTTGGTCGCCGTTTCCTCCAGCTTCGCGGTGCTGTTGGTGATGCGCATCTTGCTGGGCATTGCCCTTGGCGGTTTTTGGAGCATGGCGGCGGCGGTGGCGATGCGCTTGGTGCCGAGTGCGTTGTTGCCCCGGGCGCTGTCGATCATTTTCAGTGGCATTGCCGTCGGGACGGTCGTTGCAGTACCGCTGGGCAGCTATCTGGGCGGGCTGTACGGCTGGCGCAGCGCGTTTTTTGCCGCAGCGGCGGTAGGCATGGTGACCCTGGCTTTCCAGTCGTTCACGCTGCCGCGCCTGGCGCCGCGCCGGCCGGCACGTCTGCGCACTGTGCTCGAGGTGTTGCAGCGCCCGGGCATCGCCATGGGGATGTTCGGTTGTGTGCTGGTGCACAGCGGCCACTTTGCGATGTTCACTTATGTTCGGCCATTCCTTGAAGGGACGACTGGCATCGGCCCCCAGGGGCTGTCGTTGATGTTGCTGGGTTTTGGCGTGGCGAACTTCGCCGGCACGCTGTTGGCCGGCAGGCTGCTGGAGCGCCACCCACTGGCCACGCTGGTGTTGATGCCCGCGTTGGTCGGCGTTGCAGCCCTGGCGCTGGTGCTGTTGCCGGCCTCGGTGCCGGGGCAGGCGCTACTGCTGGCGGTCTGGGGCTTGGCCTTTGGTGGTGTGCCGGTGGCGTGGTCGAACTGGGTCGCCAGCGCGGTACCTGACCAGGCGGAAAGTGCCGGAGGCATGGTAGTGGCCTCTGTGCAGTCGGCCATCGCCACGGGCGCCGCCGCTGGCGGTGCAGTGTTCAGCTTCGGTGGCAGCGCAGGCGTATTCGTAGCGGCGGCCGTGCTGATGCTGCTGGCGGCGTTGCTGATTGCGCTGCGTGTCCGCGTCCCATCTGCCCAGGGCGTACGCCAGCCCAAGCCCGCGTTGCACCTTTGATCCGGTTTGCCAAACCGCTTCGATCCCGTTCGTCACCAGGAGATACCCCATGAACAATACGACGTCTCACCAAGGACGCCTCAAATCGTTGCGCGCAGCCGGTATCGGCAATGCGCTCGAATGGTTCGACTGGACCCTGTACGCCACCTTTTCGGTGTACCTGGCAAGCAACCTGTTCGACAAGACCGATGCGCGCTCCGCGATGCTCGCGACCCTTGCAGTGTTTGCGGTTGGCTTTGTCGCACGCCCTGTCGGCGGCTGGTTGTTTGGCCGGCTGAGCGACCGACTGGGGCGCCGGACCATCATGGTGCTCACCATGCTGCTGCTTGCGATCAGCAGCCTGGGCATCGCGCTTATCCCTGACTACCAGAGCATTGGCCTGTATGCGTCGGGCGCGCTGCTGTTTTTCCGGCTGATGCAGGGGCTCGCCCATGGTGGCGAGACAGGGGTTTCCTACACCTATGTCGCTGAGATCGCCCCAAGCAAGCACCGCGGTTTATGGTCGAGTTCCGTCTATGTGGGGGTAACGCTCGGGGTGATGGCGGCGACGGCCGTGGCGGCGACGCTGACCTGGCTGCTGGGCGCCCAGGCCATGGGTGACTACGGCTGGCGGATCGGCTTCGCCATTGGTGGAGTGCTCGGTATTTACGCGCTGTTTCTGCGCCGCGGTGCGCAGGAGTCTCATGTGTTCGTAGAGCAGCAAGGGCAAGCGCGGCCCCCGCGCAAGCTGTCCAGGGGGGAGATGCTACGGGTGGCGCGCAACATCGTCATGCTTGCAGCGGCCGCCAATGTCACTTACTACGCGTGGGTCACGTTTGGTGCTTCGACGGCGATTGCCCAGGGCATGGACGCCACGGGTGCCTATGTGGCCAGCCTTCTCGCGCAGCTCCTCTGTGTGTGCTGGTTGCCGGTCTGCGGGATGGTGTCCGATCGGGTAGGGCGCCGGCCCATGGTTATCGCCTGGGGCCTGGGCGTGATCGTGCTGACCTATCCCCTTTCGATAATGGTGACCACTGAGCCCTGGACGCTGTTTTTGGCCCAGGTGCTGGGGCTGGGCGCCTGGTCGCTGATCGCGGCGATTTTCCCTGCTGTGCTCTCCGAGCAGGTGCCCACCCAGGCACGGGCCCAGGGCGTGGGTTTGGTCTCGTCGGTTTCGGTGGCGATCTTTGGCGGCACCGCCCCTTATCTAAACAACTATCTCAGCGGCGCCGACCTTGGCTATCTGTACGTCAGCTATGTCATCGGGTTGGGCGTCGTCACCGTCCTGGCGGGGTTTCTTATCGACGAAACAGCGGGCATCGACCTTGCGCACATCAAGGCGCCTGGCGCTCGAGTCAGCGTAAACACGTTGGCTGGTCGATCTGCAGAATCAGCCGATCAAAGGAGTACGACTCAATGAATTCCACAGACCTCAAAAACACCGCTGCGCGAGGCGAACGCCCGGGCGCCAACGTGATCGTCAGCCAGACTTCGGGCCCACGTCAGGCCGCACGCGAGACCTGGGTCGAAGTTCCTTGCGAGTCGGGCCCGGCGGCCGCCTGGTGCTACTCGGACCGTCGCGCCTATAGCCCGGGTGATTCGGTTTGCCTGTATCTGTCGTCGAACCGCCCGCACGTGAGGCTGCGGATCTATCGTGATGGCGCCATCGCCCGCACGCTGCATACCACCGACAGCCTTGACGCTCGATTCCACCCCATACCCGAACGTGCCTATGAGCATGGCTGCCAATGGCCTGTCTTCATGCAATGGTCAATTCCGGCGGATGCCGAGCAGGGTGGCTACATAGTGGAAGTGCGGGACGGCGACGACAGCGTCCTCGGGCATCATCTGTTTATCGTCAAGGCGCTGTGCAAGCGTGCCGATGCCTTGGTGCTCGTCGCGGCCACCTCGACGTGGGCCGCTTATAACGACTGGGGCGGCGCCAATCATTACTTTGGCGTTCATCCCGGCACGCCACGTGGCCGCTCACCGTTGCTGTCGGCACAGCGCCCCTGGGCGCGAGGGCAGGTGTGGCTGCCGGCCGATGCGCCACGTTGCGTCAACGCGACCCGGCCCCGCACGCCAGGGCCGGCGCGCTATGAGTTTATCGAATGGGCCTCCCTTAACGGCTACGCCAAGTACTACGCGCTGGCGGGGTGGGCTTCCTTCGAGAGACCTTTTGTGGTCTGGGCCGAGCAGCAAGGTTATACGGTGCATATCCTGACCCAGGACGATTTGCATCACGACCCCCACGCGCTTGAGGGCTACGCCTGCGCCGTCTTCATCGGCCACGACGAGTACTGGACGCGGGAAATGCGCGACCATGTCGACGCCTTTGTCGAGGAGGGCGGCAAGGTCGCGCGCTTCGCCGGCAATTTCATGTGGCAGATTCGCCTGGAGGATGAAGGTCGGCGGCAGGTGGCCTACAAGTACGATGCCGGTGCGCTCGATCCTGTGGCCGCTACCGAGCCTCATCGGCTAACGGGGGCCTGGGAAGATCCGAGGGTAAATCACCCCGGGGCAACGACGTTCGGGGTGAATGCTCTGCGAGGCATTTACGCCAGCTTTGGAGGCATGGCGCCGCGCAGCCCGCGCGGCTACACAGTCTTCAGGCCCAAGCACTGGGCGTTCCTGGGGACGGGCCTCGGCTACGCGGATATGTTCGCGGACGAAGCCAACCTCTTCGGCTATGAGGTGGATGGCCTGGAATACACCTTCGTCGACGGCCTCCCGGAACCGCTCTACACAGACGGGGCGCCCTGCGGATTGCAAATCCTCGCCATGGGCTGGGCGACCAATGCCGAGCATGGCCGGTCCGAGGATGCCTATTCATTCATGCTCGGCGATGGCGATGCGCGGTTTCGTGCTTCCATCCTGGCGCCGGACCTCAGCGACGCCAGCATCGATATGCATAGCCGCGGGGCCGGCATGGTGGTGCACTTCCACAAAGGTCGAGGCGAGGTGTTCACTGCCGCCACGTGCGAATGGGTGCATGGGCTCATGCAGGCAGACATCTACACCGTGATGATCACCAACAATGTGCTCGAGCGTTTCCTGCGCAATACGTAACTATTGAGAGCATGGGTGAGAAACTCGAGAGTTTTCAATTTCGTCTCCTTGCATTAGTTATTTCTGTGAAAAAACGGGTTCTAATCGTGAAGGCCGGATTCAATCGCTCCCGGCGTTGATAGGATTTGGTTGGCGTTTCTCGATTGAGAACTTAAGCAACGCCGCACATCGAAAAATCCCATGGGCGAATTTGCTGTAAGGCATCGTCAGGAAGAAGGCCATAACGAATCCTAAGTGGATCGCCAGCAGCAGCGGCATGGCTGAAAACTCCCGCCAGGCCAGCAAAGCCAGACCGCTAAGGCTGACCAGAAACAGCAGGGCTATGAAACCACGATCCATGGGCCTTTGGTTCGCATCGCCATGTTCGGGATCACGCCGGAAGTTCAACCATAACAAGCCTGCAGGACCCACCAACAACCCAATGCCGCCTAGTACGCCGAGAATCACTGGAAGGCTGAAGAGAGGGTAGGGGGCGGACCAGTTGAGAAAGTAGTGGAAAAGCGTGGCCACACAAGTGGCTGCAAAGCACAACAGGAAGCCATAGAACGTGAAGTGGTGGAAGCGACGTCGCCAGAGCGTGAATTTGTCATCGGCGTTGTTGCACCCCTCACCATGACCGCCGTCCAGGTACTTGAGCTTAGCGACATTGGCTGTTGCCTCGATGGCTGCCGATGCCTTCAGGGAAGTAGGAACTTGGGCGGGTGACACATTTTTCCAGAAACGCCTCACGCCAATCCCTAACGCCAATATGGAGAAACCAAACACGGCGCCAAACATCAATGCAAGGGTGTTATGAGGGAAAATGCCGTAGAAATTACCGCCCGGCATTTCACGGAACAGGTTGCCCATGATGGCCAGCGTCAGACACAAAAACAGCGCCAGGCCAATACCCGAGGCTACAGCGAGGGTCAGCCCATTACGCTGATAAAGCTGGCCAAATGGTCTAGGCCACGCGTATTCCCCATAGGTATCGACCCTCACCTTGGCCATGGCTTTGGGAACATTGACCGCAAACTCGTGCGGGGCTGCGTACTGACAAGAATGCAAGCATGCGCCGCAGTTGTGACACAAGTTGGCCAAGTAATGGATGTCTGCTTGCCCAAACGCCAGGCGGCGCGTCATGGCTGGAAAAACTGCGCAAAACCCTTCGCAATAACGGCACGAGTTGCAAATGGTCATTTGTCGCTGAACTTCAGTCTCATCGACATTTAGAACCGGAATCAACGGGTTGGCAGTTTTGGGATCATAAAGCTGCATATCGAGATCCCCCTGTCTCTGATTTGGAAGCAATGTCTGCGCTGGCTGCGGCTTGGACCCCGGCAACGCGACCGAAAGCAGTGCCGATGGCCATGCCAATCCCGGCTGTGTAACCTTTTCCCAGTACGTTCCCAGCCATCATCTCCCCTGCGACGAACAAGTTGGGGCTAGGCTTGCCGTTGAAATGAACGGCAGAGGTTTCGTCAGTCGCCAGTCCCAAGTATGTGAACGTAACTCCCGGCTTGAGCGGATATGCATAGAAAGGGGGGTTAACTAGAGGGCGCGCCCAGTGGGTCTTCGCAGGGGTTAGGCCCTCAGTGTGGCAGTCATCGAGCGCGGTATGATCGAATGTCCCTGCCTGGCATGCCTGATTGAAATCTTCCACCGTCTTAACGAAGGTCTCGACGGGCAGGTTCAGTTTCCGGGCAAGCTCTGCCAGTGTGTTAGCGGTGGTGCCTGGAAACACAGGTGGCATGAATCTGCCTATAGCTTGCTGGTCGATGATTGAATACGCTTGCTGACCGGGCTGCCCTGCGACCAGTCGACCCCAGATGGCATAACGTTTGGGCCAGAAATCCTCGCCTTCATCGTAGAAGCGCTCACCTTCCCGATTGACTACGACCCCAAGAGACACACAGTCGATACGGGTGCATATCCCTCCATCGTAGAGAGGAGCCCGCGCATCAATCGCAACCATGTGGGCTTGAGTCGGGTCACCGATGACATCCGCGCCCAGCGCTATCATGCGTTTAAGTAGCACTCCGGTATTGAAACGCGTGCCGCGAATCAAAAAGTTATCGGAGGGCCATTCACCCCGTTCGTTCTGGCCCCAGGCTTCTCGCAACCATTCACGGTTGGATTCAAAACCGCCAGCAGCGAGCACACAGGACTTGGCCTCGATCCGTTCAGCCGGCAGATGCTCGTCATCCACCACGCGTTCAGGGAGATGTGCAGCAATGAACTTTCCGTCCTTGAGCTCGATATCGGTGACCTGGGCGTTATAGCGAATCTGAACGCCTATTCGCTCAGCGCTTCGGAAATAAGCATTGACCAAGGCTTTGCCACCGCCCATGAAAAAGGCATTTGTCCTTGCAACATGGAGCGCGCCGGAGAGCGGCGCCTGGAAGTGAACGCCGTGGGAGCGCATCCAGTCTCGGCAGTTGGAAGATGCAAGGATCGTGATTCGGGCAAGTTTTTCATTCGTGATCCCGCCGGTGACCTTCAGCAAATCCTGCCAGTACTCTTCCTCCGGGTAGGCGTCTACTAAAACGTCTTGCGGCGCATCATGCATACACCGAAGGTTACGTGTGTGCTGCGAATTGCCACCCCGCCAAATCTTGGGCGAGCCTTCCAGAAGCATGACGCTCGCACCAGCCTCCCGCGCCATCAGCGCAGCGCATAAGGCGGCATTACCCCCTCCGATGACTAACACATCAATCATTGTTATTTTCCTCGACTCGACTCTACAACCGGCTGGAGCACGGTGCTCCTTGTGAGTGAGCGAAGCTTAATGCGAGGTCTGGGTGGTCGAAAGAACGTGCTAGCGGCAGGGCCTTTACTTTTACTAAAGGCCTACCCGATGGAGAGCCTCTGGCGGTTGAAGGCTTGCCCCCGGCCAAAGGTGCATATTCACTAGCTCACGGCTGACCTCAAGAAGAACGACGCGCGTGGCTAACGCAGCAGGGGACAGCTCGTCGTCCGAAAGGCTGGCTAGGAAGTTGCGGCGCCCCACATGGTCGTCAGAGATTTCGACCATGCGAAGTTCCGCATCCCCTAAGCGAGCGGCGGCGGCACCAGGCTGTATTGTCGCTGCATGTCCAGCTTTGACTGCTTGCATCAGCGTCGCTAGCCCATCGATCTCCATCACGATGTGAGGAACGGTTTCACTGCGCTCAAACGCCATGATTATGCTAGTGCGTAATCCGTGCTGTGCACTCGGCATAACCAACGGTACATGCCCGAGTTGATCAATTTGCACGGTATCGCCTTCAGGGATATCAAGCAGAGTCGGGACTGCTATGACAAACAGCTTTTCGTCGAGCAACGGAGTGACGTGCCATCGCCTTCCGGCATCGGCTTGGAACACAACCGCCAGATCTAACTGCCGAGCGTTAAGCTGGCTCGCGAGATGGCCAGATAACATCTCCACTAAGTGCAGCTGAATGTCAGGGTAGCGGGTGCGCATGCGCTCGATCAGAGGCAACGCCAGAACGCTGGCCGTAGTGGGTGGCAGGCCCACACTGACGTATCCGCTCATGCGACCTCGCTGAGCGGCATGTACCGCATTACCTATCTGCCTTACCGCAAGTTGCGCATGGTGAAGAAACGCGATGCCGGCGCTGGTCGGTGTCACGCCAGTGGTCGTGCGATTGAGTAACCGAGTACTCAGTTCATTTTCCAGCTTACTGACTTGCTGGCTTAAGGCAGAAACCCCCAGGCCAAGCTCAGCAGCAGCCCGGCTCAAGCTTCTGTGTTCGGCAATCTTAAGAAAGTATTGAAGCTGTCTGAGCTCCATCAGGAGAGTTCCTTCGATAGGTCGTTTTGCTGCTCGACCTGGGTTAGGTTGAACGTCCTTTCGCGGGGCTGATGGACGATTGAGGCTTGGTTAGGACAGCGTTTTATTCACGTGTACAGGCTTTGTGAATCGTCGGCGTAACCTGGCGTTAAAGGCTCTCAGGATCGCCAAAAAACATTTTGACTAGGCTCTAGGACAGTAGTTTCAGCTTGAAAAAAGCGAATTATGCCCCCATTTATGCCCCCAATTGCACAGGGTGTGCGAGCGATCGCGAATGGCGATTTCTGACATGGATCTGGGTGGCCGTCACTGGTATTCAGTGCGCCTCCGTATACTGGATGAGCAACCCGTATCTGGCAAATCCTTGGTCGCTCGGAAGAGGATTTGGGTAATGAGTCGACATCCTTAAGTGGAGTTGTCGGGTCTGTCTCTCTGCACCTATCCTGAAATTGACCCGCGAGATGCTCGTGCTCTGCGTGATGTTGCCAGGGCTCTGGTCGTGGGTCTCGATAGCCCGGTGGACACCGAACCTCCCGCCTCAATTGGCCGCCAAGTCGGCTGACAACGAGGGCGCTCAGGTTGAGATATAGAGGGGACGCCTTACCTTCGCTATTCCTGGCCAGTTAAGCCGTTGGGCCAGGTCGCTGATCAGTCGTTAGGTAAGTGCAACTGCACTTCCATGGCGTCATGAAGGAGTCGGACGACCTCGATCACGTCGTCATTTGCCAAACGATAAAATACGACGTGGCGTGGGCTTTTGACCGTTCCATGGGGATGTCTGGCCTGCTGGCGTGAATAGGTGAGATGATAGCTGCGAAGGCCCGGTGCAAGCTCATCGCGGTCATGGCTGCCAATGCAATAAGGCGTGTCGGCAAGCGCTTGCAGCGCCGCGAGGATCAGCGCCTGGTAGCGCTGGCGTGCTTGATCGCCGAACTGCGCTTGGGAGAGCCTGAGGATGTCGACAATGTCGGCACGCGCCGCGTTGGAAATCCGATACTGCGGCATGCTCAGTGTTTCTCTCGCGCGGGGAGGGTGGCCTCCAGGCTCAAGCCCTCGAGGTAGTGCTCCAGATCTCCTTCGTTCACCTGAGTAAAGCGCCCGTGCTCAAGGTCCATGATGCCGATCGAGGTCGCCTGACGCAGGGCCTCAATTTTGGCGGTATCTTCGGCGACGCGTTGCTCCAATAGCCTTAAGCCTTCTCGCATTACTTCGCTGGCATTTTGATAACGGCCGGACTGGACCAGGTCCTGGATAACCTGTTCTTGGTGAGGGGTGAGCACAACGTTTCGCGTCGCCATCATTAGCTCCAACTCTGGGCAAACATATTGTTTCGAACGTTGGCATATTATGCCATTTTACATAAAAGCAGGGAGTTTAGGATTTGTACCTGACGAACTGTAAAGTGTGGGGTCATCCTTTGCGCCGAACAGATGGCCCTGACTGTAAGCGCACAAAGTCCAAGCAAGGCTGTCGCATGCGGGACGTCGTGGACAGCTTAATTAGTGTGGGCCTCGGGCCTTCAGTTTTGCCAAACCTTGTTTGATGTGTCCGGCGTTCTCTCCAATCGTTTGTAGCGCGCCGCGGATATTGTCGCCTGTGTCCGTCGTACCCTTGCGCTCAATCCACAACGTCAACTCCATCACCGCCGCCTCTAAGGCGAGCTGGTTTTGGTACAGACGCTCAAGGACATCAGGCAGTGAATATTCAGTGGGCATTGTTTCGACTCCAATGAAGGAGCCGAAAGCGTAGCAGCGGGGGAGGCGGATGTCCTGAGCCACCCGTGAGTTAAGTGCATGAAACGGTTTAGAGTGAGGGCCAGCATTCGCCAAAAACTGCCGTTGCGACAGGCAGCAGACGGCCAAAAGCGGCCCTTCGCAACAGGCATAAATCGGCCAGAAGCGGTCATTCATACGCGTCTACCAAGTTGGCATTCAGAACGGCGCGACAGGCTAGAACCTACTATTCAGTGCAGTCGTCCTGTAAATCGCTCTTCAGGGGATCCGGCAGCTAAAACGGCTTCGGCTTTTATCAGCGTGCCATCGAAATCTGCCGGCTTATCCAGCCCTATCCGTGCGCTGGTGCAGTAAAGCGTTTCATAACCAAGTCCCGCTAACACCGGACAAGTGGTCTGAATACACGGGGAGTCGATCACGCTGTCAACTTTGCCGTCAGTCGCGTAACGCACGACTCTGCTACCGCCCCATTCCGCATTCCAGAGAAAGCCCTGCGCATCAATACAAGAACCGTCTGGAGCACCCTGACCGTTGACTGTAGTGAATACACGCTGGTTTTCTAGCGACGGGTAATCGCAGCAGAAAATGCATCCTTGCAGGGAGTCCGCGTAATACATGGTGGAACCGTCCGGGCTAAAACAGATGCTGTTCGGGATCGCCACTTCGGGAAGGTCCAGCGTTTCAGTCTTGAGCGTCGCGGCATTGAACCGGTGAAATCGCCCTATAGTTTGCACCGCCTCACCGGCATCCATAGTGCTAAACACAAAGTTGCCCATACGGTCGCAGCGGCCATCATTGACCCGGGTTCCGGGTACTCCAGGCGTGATGGTAATTTTGGTGAAGCGAAGAGTACTCAGGTTGTAATAACCTAGGCAGGAGGCCAATCCCATTAGCAATACGTCTGTATTGGTCGTAAGGGCGAACGACCCCAGCGGCTCGGGCACTCGCCAGTGCTGTACTTCACCGCTCACGGGGTCCAGAGCAAGCAGTTCGCAACCAGGGATATCGGTCCAGAACAGGCGTTCCGTTCTTTCACACCAGACAGGGCACTCGCCAAGAAGACTGGTGGTGCCGCTTAGGGTTTTAAACATGGTTGCGTCCTACGAAACAGGATGGGGCAAACAAGGCAGTCAGTTGGAGAAAAGCGCTGACCACCTGTCACCGAACAGGGCGATGGCCAGTCCTGCGAGCATCACCATCGACCCGGCCAACTTGATGAGAGACACCGGCCTTTCCGATGCCCCCATCAATCCGAAATGATCGATAACCAGTGAGGAGATAATCTGACCTGCGATAGCGAGGCCCAGCAGGGCTGACAGGCCGATTTTTGGCGCAAGCACCACATAACTAAGCAAGGCACCGGCACCCAGCAGACCGCCCAGCAGGCTCCACCAGGGCTGGGCAGGTATAGCCGCCAGTGAGGCCACTATCCCGCCACGCATCAATGAAAAGACGCCCAGGCACACCGCTCCGGCAGTAAATGAGAACAGCGCCGCCGCTACGGAATCTCCACCCACACCTTTAGCGAGTTGACCATTCAGCGTGGTCTGCAGGGTAATGCCAAGCCCCGCGGCGATGGCCAGCAGGTAGTAAGCTGCGTTCATTTCGCGCCTCCTTACTTGGCTGACTCAAGCGGCATGAATGTCTCGGCAAAAATATCCGGCTGGTAGCCTGCGGCAGCAAACAGATGCTCACGGGATTCGTCGATTGCTGCACGCAGCCTTTCGCTGTCCACGCCCAGCACCTTGCCGCCGCGCTTGACGATGCGCCCGCCAATCATGACCGTGTCGACATTGCTGCGTTCGGCCGCGTGTACCACGGTGCCGAATGCGTTACCCGACGGGTAAAGGTTGATGTCCTGCGCATTGATAAGGATCAGGTCGGCCTGTTTGCCGGGGGTCAGGGTGCCGACTTTGTCCTGCAATCCTGCACAGGTGGCGCCGTCAAGAGTGGCGGCTTTGAGCAGGCCATGAGCCGGCAGGGTCACCGGATGATGCTCTGCGCCGCAGCAGCGCTGCTGGTGCATGCCCATGACGCGTTGCAGGTAGAACGCCACCCGCATCTCCATGAACATGTCACCGCTATAGGAGGTTTCGTTATCGACACTCAGCCCCGGGCTGATGCCGTGACGCTGGGCCGACTGCATGGCGAACATTCCATCTTCAATGCCGTAGTGGGCATCTGAACGCGGGCATACGTTGACCCGCACGCCAGCCTCGCGAATGATTTTCCAGCCGGCGTCCGGCAGCGCTGTGCAGTGGTTGAAGATGTTATCGGGGCGCAGCAGACCCTCGCGATGCAAACCCTCCAACTCAGCTGCCATGTCCCCGCCGAAGAATTCGGTAATGATAGGCAGCCCCAAGCGCCGGGCCTCAGCCCATAGCTCAGGCTCCAGCTGCGCCATTACCGCCAGCGAGAGCAGCGGGTTGTCACCGTTCTTGACGTATTTCCCCTGGAGACGCTCCAGGTTGCCGGGCCAGTGGGCTTTGTCCCACTCACCAGAAACTGGCGCACCGGAGGCGTGTACAGACCGGATACCAGCATCGAGCAGCGCCTCGACCGCGGCGTCGGAGTGCGCGCCGGTGCGGCTGTTGTGCGAGTTATCGACCACGGTCGTGATGCCCGCATCGATGCACCCCAATGCAGTCAGTAGATTGCCAATATACATGTCAGCCGGGCGATAGTATTTGGCGAACGAGAAGTGCGTTGCGTTGCAGTAGTCTTCCAGGGTTTCGGCATTCGGATTGATTCGACGCAGTTGGCCCTCCCAGGAGTGACGATGCGTATCGACCATGCCGGGCATGGCAATCATGCCGGATGCCTCGATAACCATAGCGTCGCCGGCCTCGATGTTTTCACCTATGGCCGTGATGGTGCTGCCTTCGATAAGGATATCGCCGCGCGCCAGATTGCCGATATCACCGTCCATGCTCAGCACAGTGGCGCCGCGGATAAGGGTGCGGGCGGCCTGAGCGGTCGGGGCCTGCACAATGCTGCGGTTATATTCAGCCATTTTCTGTACACCTCTTCAAATTTCGTTGGAAGCAATGTACGCAATGCGATACTGCGGGAAAAAGATGGTTAAACTGTTTTTATTATTCAATATCTACGAATAATAACGACTTTACCCGATCACTGCTTTGAGGCTGCTAACAGTCATGGACCGTATTCAAGCGATGCAGGTTTTCGTACGTGTGGCTGAAGCAGGAAGCTTTATCCAGGCGGCGCAGACGCTCTCTCTGCCGGCCTCCACAGTTACCAGCAGCGTTAAAAATCTTGAGAAGTACTTGCAGGTACGCCTGCTGAACAGAACAACGCGTCGGGTCAGCCTGACCTCTGAGGGCGCACAATATCTGGCGCAATGCCGGGAAATATTGGAGCTGATCGAACACACAGAGACCAGCCTGACGGATTCCGTAAAACGGCCACAGGGGCGTTTGCGTGTCGATATGCCGGGTGGCATTGCACACTTCATCGTCATGCCAAACCTGCAAGACTTCTACAGGCGCTACCCGGATATCTACCTGATGATAGGCGTCAACGATCGGCAGGTTGATCTGGTTCAAGAGGGTGTCGATTGCGTTATTCGTACAGGCGAGCTCGATGACTCAACGCTCGTTGCGCGCCCACTCGGTCGGTTTCGCTGGGTAACCTGTGCGTCTGCCGCCTATCTCGAAGAGAACGGCACTCCGCAAAATCCGCAAGATTTGTCTCACCACCGGGCCATCCATTACTTCTCGGGCCGCGCAAGGCAAGCAGGTGAAATGCGCTTTGCCCGTGGTACCGAAAAAATCTCAGTCCCGGTGAACGGCACAGCGGCCGTCAACGAGACTGGGCTTTACATCAAAATGTGCCTTGAAGGCTTCGGGCTGGTGCAGCTCGCTGAGAACGTGGTCAGCGAGCATCTGCGAGAAGGGCGACTGGTCGAAGTGCTTGCTGACTGGCAGCCCGCATCGGTTCCTGTTCACCTGCTATACCCGCATCAGCGCTTTTTATCGCCAGCTGTGAGCGCATTCGCTGACTGGATTGCTGGGCTTGTTCGCGACGATGATTCAGCAGATTCAAGTTGAACGTTGCGCCCGGCCAGCATGCCGGTGAATGCTCCGGCTACGGAGATTGCGGCTGTGATCAGCAGCGGTCCTGTCCAGCCACCGGTCCAGTCGTGCAGTTGGCCCAGCAGCAAGGGGCCTGCGGCTGCCATCAGGTAGCCGACGCACTGCGCCATTCCTGAAAGTGCCGCCGTGTCACCGGCATTTTTTGTGCGCAAGCCGATGAAGGTCAGGCCGAGCATCATGCTGGCACCATAGCCGAAGCCCAGGACCGCGGCCCACAACATGGCGTAGTCTGGCGCGTAAATGAGCCCGATCAGGGATGAGGCGGTTAACAGGCTGACGGTAGCGGCTGCCAGTTTCTGGTCTTTGAGACGACGAAGCGTGGCCGCCAGAATCAAGCCGGGAATGGCCGTCGTCAGTTGAAGCGTGCCGTGTACCGTGCCTGCTTGCTCCGGGGATATGCCATGGTCCATCAGAATGGTCGGCAGCCAGCCGACGGCGACATAAAAAGGCATCGCGTTCAGCCCCATGAACAGTGTGACCTGCCATGCCAGCGGCGAACGCCAGACGGCCACGGTTGGCGCTTGTTTCGGACCTGACAGATTTACGTGTTCGTGTTTTTTCAACTGCGGCAGCCACACCACCAGCGCCAACAACGGGGCTGCGACCAACAAACTCAGGGCAATCGGCCATCCCCATGATTGGGTCAGCGGAACTATTACGGCTGAACCGACAGCGCCCGCTGCACCCATGGTGATGGAATAAGCGCCGGTCATGGACGCCATTTTTGTCGAGAAGTCGCGTTTGATCAGGCCGGGCAGCAGCACGTTGCCCAGGGCGATCCCAGTGCCTATCAATATCGTACCGGCGTACAACACCCATGCGCTGCCTGCGGAGCGGAGCAGGATGCCCGCTGAAATGACCAACAGTGCACCGAAAAGCGTGCGCTCGATGCCGAACCTGCGGGCGACCGATGCGCTGAGCGGGGAGAAGGCTGCAAAGGCAAGTAATGGCAGTGAAGTAAGCAGGCCTAGAGCTGAGGCGCTCAAGCCAAAATCATTCTGGATCAGCGGCAAAACGGGCGCGATGCTGGTAAAGGGAACGCGCAGGTTCACGGCGATAAGCAGAATGCCTGCGACGAGCGCGATGGCATGCCACTTGTTTTTTGTATCTGACATATTCTTTATCTGTCCTCTTAAAAGAAGACAACTGTAGAGAACTTCAGAACCGGCTAATATAGATATCAAGACACCTGATATCTAAATTATGCCAAGCTCAAAAAATGTCGTTTCCTCGCCGGAAGATTTCGATTCAGACCTTTTCGCCCAGGCAGCGATTGCCCTCAAGGTTGCGCCTGACCTCAATGATTCGGGTGCCCGTCCGCATGATCATCGCAAAGGCCAGCTCATCCTGTCTTTGCATGGCGCAGTGAGCTGTGAGGTGCAAAATGCACTCTGGCTTGTCCCTCCCCAGCACGCCGTATGGATCCCGGGCGGCACGCCGCACAGTTGCCGAGTGACCGAAAACGCCCGGACCTGCTTTCTGTTCGTTGAGCCCGGTGCGGCAGCCATGCCTGAAGAATGCTGCACGGTTGCCATTACGCCCCTTGTTCGGGAGATGGTCCTGCATCTCGCTGAACAGGAACCTGCTTACCATTCCGAGGGCAAGACAGCTCGGCTGGTTGCAGTGCTGCTTGAGCAGCTTTCCGATGCCCCGCTGAAAGAGCTGCATTTGCCGATATCAGACCACCCCAAGATCAAACAAATCGCGGATACGCTCTTCTCAGATCCAGGCGACCGAACCACGTTGCGCGAGTGGGCCACTCGGCTTGCAACCAGTGAACGAACGCTGGCCAGGCTTGTAGAAAGCACGACCGGGCTGAGCTTCGGACGCTGGCGTCAACAATTGCATTTGATGATCGCACTGAGTCATTTGGCGGAGGGGGTATCCGTGCAACGTGTGGCGGGCATCCTGGGATATGACTCTGTTAATGCATTCATCACTATGTTCAAGAAAGCACTGGGTAAACCGCCTACTCAGTATTTTTCCTCTCTGCGCTAGTGCTCTGCTGGCTGATACAAAGCGCCGAGGCTGTAGAACGATCTGTCTGCTATTGGCCGATTTCTGCCTGTCGCGACCGGTTGAAACCGATATCGTCGCGACGATTCAGCCACAAAATTTTCAGCTTTTACGCAATGCGCCTCCTCTTTTGCTGTCTGTAACCCTGACTCCGCAAAAGGAAAGGCTTCATGTCGATACGCCCTCTGCTCTGCCTGCTTGCATTGCCGTTGTTCGCAGGCTGCCAGTTTTTGCCCCATACCAACTACTTTACCGCGCCCGAAAACGAGCCCAACCCTGCCTGGGTACGTATCGTCGACTACACGCAGCACGCCGAAATTTACCAATACGAAAACGGCAAACGTTCGGGCGGCGCCGTTCGCACCGGCCCCCTGCCGTTCACCCACACACAGGACGTGGGCATGCCAAAGGCAGGGCAAGACCTTACATGGGACTATTACGAAACGCAGATCCGACCCGGTATCGAAACGCAAGTGGATCTATTCTGGGAGGGGACACGCACTCGTTCCTGCTATGTCTCGACTAAGTTCACGCCCCAAGCCGGACGCTATTACCAGTTCAGGCTGACATCCGGCTCATCAGGCAACTGTAGGTTATACGCATCACTGATCGAGCGCGACAAGGAAGGACGCGGTTGGCATCTCACGCCAAACCCGCAGGTGACCTATAACGGCGATGGACCGACGGCCAAAACCCATTACGAGAACAGCCGCTTTGAGAACCCCAATTATCGTCCACCCGCGGATCTCTATCCGGGGATAGACGTTTACTAAACAGGTAAACGACTACAAGGAATCGTTGATTGGCTAGCGCAAAATACTTCCGAATGATCGGTGAGCGAGCCTCAGAGGATCTGTTTGCATGGTCGGCATTTGTCGTGCAAACAGAATTCCTATGGCAAGACACGGCGTCAGTCCAGGACGCCGTCGCTTGGCAGCGTGTTTGGTTCGAGCTGGAAATACTCAACGGGCTTGCATTGGCGCAATGGGAGGATGAGGGAAAGCCTGATAACTGGTCGTGCCGCTGGAACGCCGACTATCGACAAGAAGCGGCGGTCCTGGCGAATGAGTTGTTGGAGCTGCTGTGCGATGCAGTCTGTTCAAAACATGCCGAATAGAAACTCGGCTGCTCAATGAACCTTTGTCTTTGGGGACTTGTCATTACGAAAATGGGCATGACCCGGTATATCCGGCTAGACCTGTCGCAAGGTGAGTATATGGAAGACATAGATGATTTTAGATTTAGATGCCACGAGCTACTAGTTGAGCTTGATGCCGCCAATACCAAAATGATGATGATGGTGGTCTCGAAGAGAGTTTCAGGGCCTGATTGGGATGAGGAAGTCAAAAAGCATCATGAAGCATACAAGGCCTGGAACTCTTTTCTTCATCCCGTTACCGTCCCTCCAGACGATCAGCATTAGTTCTTATTAAGTGGCCAGAAGGTTCCCGAACAATGGGGCTGGGCACGACCAAGTGTTGTAAATGCTTCTATCGTATCGGGCCGGAATCAGTCTGGGGTATCGCCATTGCCAGCTTTGAGTCGAAAGCGGCTTTTAGTAAATGGCGGCTAATGGCCCAGAGTGTGTAAAAACGCTTCACCAAAATTTAAGTGTCCGCGTCTACGTCAAATCTGAAATTTATCGGTACGTCAGCAGATGTGGATTTTGCGTAGAAACGCGATTTTCGGTTCGGTTTTGAGTACCTGTCGCGCTCAAAAACGTTTTTCCACAGCCTCGGCCAAAAGCAGCCATTCATAATCCCTTAAGGTATAGGGATGCTAACCTCGCTAGGCCAAACTGAGGCAAGGCACCTGAGAGATTCCGGGGATCAAAAAATGGAAGAAACACTCTCCTCTACATTTATGCGCACCAAAGGGAAGCCCATAAGTTTCAATGGAAAAACTATCGTTGCGATAATGGAGATCAAGATCACAGAACCCAGAACCGTCTTTTCAGTTCGTCGATTGGGCGCTACGAACGGTCGAGTGCAAGGATTGGCATTAAAGATGATGGGCGGGCAAATCGTCGTCGAAGGCTCTGGCAACGGCTGTCCCGAAATAGTTTTGTGGTCTGATACCAGTCCCGATGCTTTGGAGATAGAAGTGTTTTCTAAAGGTGGAAACGTTCTAAAAATCTGGAACGTCTGGAAGAGCGCTTTTGGCATGAATGCATGGGTTGGCAATGCTGGAATTCACGTCCACGGGACCGATGGCACGATGACGTTGGAATGTAGCGACGGGGTGGGTGATGTCGACTTCTCCGATTATGTGGTTGTTGTGGAAAAACGATAATGCACGGAGTTATGTCGGCTTTGGGTCGACTCCCGCCCATAGTGAACGGCGGAGGTCGTTCAAACCCCTAGCCAAATACACTGTCGCGAAGATCGCACTCAAAAATTTTGGTGCAAGTGTGCAGCCAAGGAAAAGGGAGGATTCATGAGTCTTGATCTGTGCTTGGAAGCTGATAGTACGCTCACAATTTCGACGCTGAGCAAGGCAGTTGCGAATGCCGGTGCTTGGGAAATAGAGGTCGCAGGAAATGGGCTATACGCTGAATTTACCTCGGGACTTAAATTGAGTACCAATGACGTACTCGATGCCCCTACGATTTATGCTGAGAATACAATGGGTATCGACTTCCCTGTCGCTGTGCGTTGCACCATCAGAATTAAAGGGCCCGAACCAGAGGGGGAGTCGGCTATGGAAGATCTGAATAAAATCGCTCGGTCCATATCTCAGTCGTGTTCGGCTTTCTTTCTTATTAGCTTTCAGTTCGAAAAAACCTTGTACTGGCGGGATGCGACAGGGCTGCATCGTCCTTGAGGTAGGTGCCTGCGCGTCCTCTTTCAGACATTTCCGAATGGTGTTTTTTCGGACGAAAACGCCCCTGAATTGAGGAGCTGCTTTTGGCCGATCTCTGACTGTCGCCACCGTCAGCTTTGGGTCGGTTTCAGCCGGTCGCGACAGGCAGAAATCGGCCAGAAGTGGCCATTCAGCTTTCACAATCCGGGCCAGTCAACTGCGCTGAATTGAAGCCTCATGCGAAGGACGACACACGCACACCGCAATGGCGCACTGGTTTCTAACCACCAAGTCTTTTCGCAGGGGCACCACGCAGCAGCTTCAAGCGTGCGCAGCGATATTGGCTTTGCTTTGGAACATGTCGGTGTCAGCCTTGAAAATCAAATCGTCGAGGCCTTCACCATCTTCCGGATACCACGCCACCCCTAGGCTAGCGCTAACCTTGATCTGGCTGTTTTCCCATGGAATGGGCAAGGCGACGGCTTCGCAGATTTCACCTGTGATGCGCTGGATATCGCTTCTGCGATGCGCGCCGTCGAGCAGCAAGATAAATTCATCACCGCCCATGCGGGCAGCTATTTCGAACTCGCAAATATTGGATTTGATCGCCGAGGCTGCGTGGATCAGCATGGCATCGCCCGCCTGGTGGCCATAACGATCATTGATCTGCTTGAAGTGGTTCAAGTCGATATAGCACAGGGCCAGATGCTCTCCACGATTCTTTGCATCGAGCAGCCTCTGACTAGCGAAGGGAATAAAACTATTGCGATTGGGTAAGCCAGTCAGGCTGTCATAGAAAGCCAGCTTGTGTACTTCCTCTTCGGCGAGTTTGCGCAACTTGATCTCGTTGCGTAGATGGCGCTGGGAATTCAACAGAACCAGAGCGAACATCAGGACAAGCACAGCGCCGATGCTGATCAGAACAATGGTCTTGCGCAGTCGCTCAACGAGTTGCGGCGGGTTGGGATCGTAAATGAAGTTTTCCAGCCCGGCGATAGTGTCGACCATACCCAGTTCGAGGAAAGTTTCAGCCATACGTTGCCAACGCCCTGGGTTCATATGACCGATCTCGATCAGGTCAGATACCACCAGCGGACGCATGGCCTGAGCTTCGAACTGCAAGTGCGCGCGACTTTTGTCCACCGAATACTGATTGAGCAGCAGGTCTATGATTTGCTCGGGGTTATCCATCGCGTAGCGCCAGCCGCGCAGGGTAGCGCGGCGGAAGGCCTCGACGCGCTGTGGATGCTCGTCAATCTCGGCCTGGCTGGTGAACAGGATGTCGCTGTAGAAGTCGATCCCGTAGGTGACGGGCGAGATGATGTTGTATTCCACGCCCCGCTGTTGCAGGTAGAAGGGCTCGTTGGTCAGGTACGAGTTGAACGCCGTCACTTTACCGCTGGCCAGATCCCCAATTTGAAAACTGCTGGGTAGCAGTTGTAGTTTTTCGAGGGGTATACCCTCGCTACGGAACATCGCCAGAAAATCGGCATCTGTCTGCGCATCCATCAGCATCAACGGCTTGCCGATCAGGTCGTGCGCAGTGCGAACACCCTGGTCTGTGCGAGCCACGAGCACGGAAGGTGAGTGCTGAAAAATCACCGCCAGCGCTACCAAGGGCTTTCCATGCAGGCGTGCGTAGAGCAATTCGCTATTAGCTTCGCCGTATTGGGCACGCCCAGAGAGCACTTCTTCGACCGGTGTGACATTGGGGCCACCTTCGTGCAAGCGCACGTCCAGTCCTTCTTCACGGTAATAGCCCTGAGCGATGGCGGCATAGTAGCCCGCGAACTGAAACTGATGCCGCCAACGTAGCTGTACATCAATAACCTGCTCAGCACTATTCTGTTTAGTGACCGGACTCGCCCACGCAGCCTGAGCCGAGAGCAACACGAAACACAGTAGTCGACGCAGCCGAACCAACAGAAGTCTCTCCGGCCGGTCGAGCGCGTTAGAACAGCAACAGCGGCTGGGCATCGTGAGAGTCCATGGATCGCGCTCGTGGTTGAGCGTGCAAGGCGTGGCGCGACATTGTGACATCACTCATACAGGGCCAGCAATCGCGCGCCACGCCGCAAGCGGCCGCTATACTCGCTTGCGGCGTGGCTGGCGTTTGCTTCCCTGGAACAGACAGCTCCCGGCCATTTCCGGACATTGGAGAAACTTAGGTGTGCGAGTATTAAGTAAGCGTCCGGAAACTCACTCTCCGGACGGTGAGTAGCAGTGGGAAGTTGCTAGCTGGCCCTGTTTTTGTTGCTGGCGCTTGCTGCACCGTATGCCTACACTCCAAAAACCTATAATACCAGTGCAGAACGGCGGACAAGCTCGTGCAAGGGCGTTCACAAGGATATGTGGAGTTGGATAGTGAGCAATTACCTACCAGCAGGAGCATTTTGAAAACAGAGCCGCGCTTGGGAGCGTTGCTTGCACTGGTAAGCTTGTTGGTGTTGGGCATGCCATGCGTGGAAGCACGTACGCTGTCCCAGATTCGGGAAAGCGGCGTCCTGCGCATATGCGTGGCTGGCTCAAGCGCTTCTTTCTACCGGACTAACGCGGAGGCGTTCGCGCGGTCACTCGGTTTACGCCCACAGGTAACGGAACTGCCGAGTTTCGATGCGCAGTTTCACGACGATCGGGGCGAGACCGTACGCGAGGCAAGCTACGACCCGAAGCTACTCGCCGAAGGCCGCTGTGATCTTTATCCAAATGACTTGCAGATCGTCCCTTGGCGCGAAACGAAGATGTTGCTCGTGCCCTATTACCGGGTACGCAACCTGGTCATCGCCCATCGCTCCAACCAGTCCCTTGGCAACGAGGTGTCTGATCTGCTCGGTCTGACGGCGGCAGTGCAGAAGGGTACGGGCTACGAGCAGTGGATCGATGAAGCCAACCGCGGTCCTCTATCCAGTCAGCCGGTCAGAATCGTCTATGCGCCAACCGAGCAGGCGGTGAAACTGGTAGCCGATGCGAAGGTGGACTTCACGGTGTTGGGTAGTGAAAGCGCGCTGCGCTGGGCTCGTGAAGATCCCGAACGTCTCTCCATTGCGTTTCCGGTCAGCGAAGCGACCAGCGTTGGGTGGGGTGTTGCGCGCAACGCGCCGGATCTCGCACGAGCGCTGGAGCAGTTCTTCCAGTCCAGCAATCGCATTGATTCGCCGCTCGATGCGAGCTGGCGGCGGTACTATCGCGTATCGCTCATGGAATACCGGCTGTTCGAGGAGTCCCTCAACGAGGACGGCCTCGATATTAAAACCGTAATGAGCTGGGCGATACCGAGCTTGGTCGCGGTCCTGCTGTTGCTCGGCGCCATGCTGGCCTGGAACCGACGCCTCAACCGGGAAGTAGACGAGCGCAAGCGCGTTGCCGCAGAGCTAGCCGAGCGCGAGGCTTTCACCCGCGCGCTCATGGATACCAGCCCCGCCAGCCTGGTGCTGGCAGATCGGAACGGAGCTGTCAGGGAAGTAAGCCAACGCTTTTCACAGGCGACCGGTTATGTCAGCGAGGACCTGCTCGGGCGCAACGCCACGAGCCTGTATTTCGACCCTGAGGAGCGCGAACGCTTCCTCGAACTGCTGACACGAAACGGCAAGGTCGAAAACTTCGAGACCCGCCTGCTGCACAAAAATAGATCAATTCTCTGGGTTCTGGTCGGTGCATCATTCGTGACAATCCACGGTGAGACCCTGGTCGCCAGTTGGGTGCGCGATGTCACGGATCATCATGCGGCAGCAGTGGCGCTTAGCGAAGAACGCGCGCGGCTGCAGGCAATCCTCGATACGAGTCCAATCAACATAGCCTTTTCTACCCAGGGCGTGATCCGCTTCGCCAACCCCCGCTTCTGTGAAACGTTCGGCGTAGGCGTCGGTGACGCTGCTTCGCAGATTTACGCGAATGGGCATGATCGCGAAGCCATCGTCGAACGCCTCACGGACGACGGCATCGCAAAGGACCAGGAAGTGCCGATGCGTGACCGGCAGGGGCGCGAACGCACCATGCTTGTCACCTACCTGCCAATCCAGATCCAGGGGGAGCAAGGGCTGCTCGGCTGGCTGCAGGACATCACCGAGCGCAAGGCAGCAGAGCACGCGCAGCAGCGGGCGAAGGAGATTGCTGAAGAGGCGACGCGGGCAAAAAGCGACTTCCTTGCAAACATGAGTCACGAAATCCGCACGCCCATGAATGCGATCATCGGCATGTCTTACCTTGCGCTGAAGACTTCTCTGGACCAGCGGCAGCGCGATTATGTCTCGAAGATCCACAACGCGGGCACTTCGCTGCTTGGCATCATCAACGACATCCTCGACTTCTCCAAGATCGAGGCCGGCAAGCTTAGCGTCGAGGCAGTGCCATTTGAGATAGACGCAGTGCTCGACAACGTGTCCTCGCTGATTGCGCAAAAGGCCTACGACAGGGGCATTGAGCTGCTGTTCGACCGGGCGTCGGACGTTCCCGATACGCTGCTTGGAGATCCGCTGCGTCTGGGCCAGGTCATCCTGAACCTGGTAGGCAACGCAGTGAAATTTACCGAACAGGGGCAGGTGACGGTCGTGGTTCGCAACCTGGGCCGCACCGGCGACAAAGTTCAACTGCAGGTTCGTGTCCGCGATACCGGTATCGGCATGACTCCCGAGCAAACCGGGCGACTCTTTGAGGCCTTTGCCCAAGCCGATAGCTCCACAACGCGACAATTCGGCGGTACCGGCCTGGGCCTTGCCATCTCGAAGCGCATCGTCGAGCTGATGGGCGGAACGATCGCGGTTGACTCAGAACCGGGCAACGGCAGCACTTTCTCTTTCAGCGTCTGGCTTGGTCTTGACCAGCACATGCGTACGCAGCGCCAGATTGTCCCTGCGGAGCTCGCCGGAGCGCGCGTCCTGGTCGTCGATGACAATGCCGACGCGCGCCAGATCCTTTCCGACATGCTTCGCGTAGCGGGGCTTTCGCCGGTCGCGGTGGCGTCAGGCGAGGCTGCTCTGGAGAGCCTTCGCGGTGCTTCGGCCGACCACCCATTCCTGGCGCTATTGGTGGATTGGCAAATGCCAGAGATGGATGGCATCGAGACGACGCGCCGGGCGCTTGGCCTGCAGCCTGCACTGTACGCCGTCATGGTCAGTGCATTTGGGCATGACGAAATGCACGCCGCTGCGCAAGCGGCCGGCATTCGCGCGTTCCTGGTCAAGCCGGTCAACCAGTCCTCGCTGGTAGAGGTACTGATCAACTTATTCGCGCCGCAAACGGGCGTGGTGGCGCTAACCGTACCCATTGCGCAGGCGAAGGTGCTCGCCGGAGTGCGCCTGCTCGTCGCGGAGGACAACGAAATCAACCAACAGATTGCCAGGGAGCTTCTCGAGGCTGCCGGTGCCCTGGTGGAAGTTGCCGGCAACGGCTGCGAGGCGCTGTCGATGTTGGCTGCAGCGCAATACGACGCGGTGCTGATGGACGTACAGATGCCGCAGATGGATGGTCTCGAGACGACCCGGCGTATTCGCGTCGGGCCTCACTGCGCACAGATCCCGGTGATTGCTATGACCGCACATGCCAGGGTCGAGGACCGGGAGCGCTGCATCGAGGCGGGCATGGTCGACCATGTGACCAAGCCCGTGGATCCGCAAGCACTCATCGCCACGGTTCTGCGCTGGGTCGTACCTCGGTCGGCGGCAGTGGAGCCGTCCAGCGCCGCATCGGGCGAGGAGCGCCTACCGGACATTCCAGGGCTAGATAGCGCCGACGGACTGAGGCGAGTGGCGGGCAATCGCCAGCTATACATCAAGCTGCTGGGTCAATTTGCCGACCGCAGGGCTATGGAAGGGCAAGCGCTGGGGAACGCGCTACGCGCGGGTGATCGGGCGACGGCCGAGCGAATGGCCCACACCGTGAAAGGCGTTGCAGGCAACCTCGGTTTCAGCGGCCTGCAAGCCATGGCCGGTAAGCTGGAAACCGCGATCAGGGCACACGCTGAGTCGGACGCATTGGTGAATGAATTGATCGAGGCGCTCTCGCTGGCCGTGCATGCAATCCGTCAAGCGCTGGGTAGCGGCCAGGCAGCACCGGCGGTGGTATCGAGCGTCGACTGGGCACAGCATGCCATAGCGCTCATCCACCTGCTGGAGGCCAATGACGGAGCAGCGCCGGATTATATGGAACAGTATGCGGATTCGTTGCGCGGAGCACTCGGCCAGGACAGTTTCGAGCAGTTGATGAATGAGGTGAACAACTTTGACTTCGAGGCCGCACGGCTAACCCTCAAACGTGCATCGACGAACCGCGATACCCCGTGCTGGAGGGAGCATCATGAGTGAAACGCTAAACTACTCACTTCGCCCGATCATCCTCATTGTCGATGATACGCCGGAGAACATTACGCTGATCAATGGCCTGCTGAAGGACATCTACCGCACGCGGGTTGCCATCAGCGGTGAGCGCGCGCTGAAGGCAGCGGTGCAGGAGCCTCGCCCGGATCTGATTCTGCTCGACATCATGATGCCTGATCTGTCGGGGTATGAGGTGGCAGAGCAGCTCAAGCGCGATCCGCGCACCGCTCATATTCCGATAATCTTCATCACCGCCATGGCAACAATGGAAGACGAGATCCTGGGTTTGCAGATGGGCGCCGTGGACTACATCACCAAGCCGATCAACCCACCCATCGTGCTGGCACGGGTGGAAACCCAATTGAAGATCAAGGCGGCCGCCGACTTTTTGCGTGATCAGAAGGCTTACCTTGAGCAGGAAGTCCAGCGCCGCACCGCCGAGGTCATCGCCATCCAGGATGTGACCATTCAGGCCATGACCTCGCTGGCCGAAACCCGCGACAATGAGACGGGTAACCACATTCGACGAACTCAGCACTACGTCAGACTACTGGCCGAGATGCTTCGCGAACATCCGAGGTTCCAGCAGTTTCTCAATGACGAAAGTATCCGCCTGCTGTTTAAGTCAGCTCCGTTGCATGACATCGGCAAGATCGGCATCCCCGATGACATACTGCTCAAGCCGGGGCGCCTCACGCCGGAAGAGTTCGAGACGATGAAGACCCATACGGTACTGGGACGCGATGCAATCCGGCATGCCGAAGAGCAGTTGGGCACCTCGGTGGGATTTCTGCGCCTGGCCAAGGAGATCGCCTACAGCCACCACGAGAAGTGGGATGGTACCGGTTATCCCGATGGGCTGAGTGCCGATGACATCCCCATCAGCGCCAGGCTCATGGCATTGGCGGATGTCTATGACGCGCTGATTAGCCGACGCGTATACAAGAAAGGCATGTCACACGATCAGGCGCTGGAGATAATCCGCCAGGGATGTGCTACGCATTTCGATCCAGATATTTGCGAGGTTTTCCTGGCCAACCATGAGCAATTCCAGGCTATCGCGGTGCGTTTTGCTGATCGCGGTCAGGATGGCTAATGAACGCGTCGCCGTGAAATCAATGCCATGTACGGGACAACCACCGTTTCGCGGATCGCGTGCTGGCTGACCAGGGCGCTCAAGGTGTCTGACTGGATCGCTTCACCATTCATGGCGCCAGATCCCGCCGGCGGCGTGCTGCGGCGTCTTCAACAGCGATAAACAACCGCTCAATCGTAGCGGGGGTTAGCGCACGTGCGGCTTCCACCCCCTCCACAAAACCTTCTGCGCGCTCTTCGGCCAGTGCCAAGGCAGGCACATCTGCTGCGCGGCCGAGGCGTGCCAGGTGATTGGCGAGTTTGGTGCGGACCAGATCGGGCATGCTGACACCATTGCGCGAGAATACGACGCTCATTCTTTCACCCATTATTGTTGAGGTGAGGGATAACGCCAGGAAGGCGCTTCCTGATCGAATTAGCGGTCACTGCGTAAAACCACCGCTGTGGGGGTTGGTCTACCAGCGCAGGGGGGGGCTGGTTTTCACCGGCCCACAAAAAAGCCCCCACACTGGCTTCAAGTGTAGGGGCCTTTTGAACATAAGCGGCGTTATTGGCAATCGCCAACTTAGCGAGCATCCATCTCGATGGGCTCGACATATTTAAACACTCGAATGGATTAACCGAGACACAGGTTTATTTTTTTCGCGCCTTCACTAATAAACACGATTTATACACGTTTTGGCGCAGTGCTTCGTTAATCATAGCCAACGAAACACACCGTCTGCATTTTGGGCAAATCGAGCGAAAAATAGTCTCAGGCGATAAACAGGCGTCGCCGATATCAGGGTTTAAAGGGTGGTAGCACTTAGTGCAGACGCGATACGTTTCTCTAAAATTCATACCGATTTCCGCGAGTGGACATACAAATGAAATTGATAAAGAAACATTCGATTTTTATCAAAAATAAATCAGTCAATTGGCACGAACGGTACCTGATGAGCTAATTTCGTAAATGGCGTTGACGCTCACAATTGAGCACTCAGATCTGCACCATACCCCTCGTCAACCTAAACGCGGCAGCTCGGAAGGTACGCCACACTTAGGGGATAACCGGCCTCTAATAATAAATCGTCTCCGAAGCGGGCTGGACTGGTGCGTTCAAACCGTGCGCTATGGCAGGTTTATAGCGGCCTAGGACTACCGATCAGGTCTTTCTTGAAGGCACGAATTTCGCACCAAATAGGGGCGCCAGTCCCATGGCGGTCCCATGGAGCTATTTTTCGGGTGCAAAAAACCGCAAACCCCCGATTTTCTCTAGGAAAATCAGGGGTTTGCGTTTTCGTAATTTGGCGGTGAAGGAGAGATTCGAATCCTCATCACCTCACGTGTCCACAGCCTCCGATTCAGCGCCTAAGCAATGACTGCTATTGGCCCAGAGTGTGTAAAAACAGATGTTCAGCCGGCGTCAGGGGAGACAGGCATCCCGCTGAATGATTTGGAAAGTACCTCCGCGCGACGCTTGTGTTTCTAGGTGGAACTGGCGAAATGTCAGCTTG